>JGI24159J19872_10008417_pt1 | contig 13506 bp, 11 predicted proteins | sample Ectturendosymbi4_FD_19872 | JGI IMG/M metagenome (IMG submission 19872) | reverse complement strand
TGATTGTAGGTGAATAACACTATTTTGTTTGAAAAACGGCTCTCAAGGCACAAAATGACTATATTTTCTAAAAATTTGGGGGACATGGCCCCTTTGGCCCCCACTGGCTACGCCTATGCATGAGACAACTCCGAAATGCAAAATTAAAGTAACGAAAGCTAAAAGCACCAGATTCCAACTCCGTTCATTGACATCTGCACCACGTGTTTGCAGTGGTTTCTATTAGTCAAAGGACATTCAAGGCAGTTACTTTGATTACTTGTTTAAGGTCTTCGCACTTTCCCTAAAGTTAATAGAAAAACACTGATGCGAGTAATCCAGTTGCTAAACATGACTGCTTTTGACCACTCGCTTTCATTTCGCTATTCTACTCTTGCTCATCACGACATGAGCATTGATTGTGAGCAAGCTATTGGTGATCTTTTATCACTTCAACACTAGCAGCTACGCAGTAAACATCGAGGGCAAAATCATTTGACTAGTATATAAAACATATGTTCAAATAATTAACAGTTGGCTTTTTGTTTTTCAAGTAGTGGAAGAAAATTGCAGGTAACATGATTAAATCAAAGGAAAAGATGGTATACTTGGCATTTTCGTCTTCTGCTTCCAATGTTACAAGCAGTGGGGGGCCAGTTTGGTTTTGTCCAAAGGTAGCCAAGAACTGTTTTCCGGGAGACGCTAAAAGTGGTAAAATTCCGTTTTTCCCTCTCAAAACTAAGAAAACAACCATTTCTTGCTAAAAAGGTAATAGGAAAAAGTCAATTTTCAAAATCTAGGGGTTCTAGGCCACCCCTGGACTCCCTTCTGACGCTAATGAATGTTTTACAACTTTCAAAAAAGGTTGCTTCAGTATTGTTTTTAACTTCTTGGTGTACGGAGGGGAAGCCATATATATAACTTTCCACGGTTGTTGCGTTTTTGAGCTGTCTTCTAGTCATTTGTATTGAATTCTGGCTTGTGTTTGCCGCCATTCTCCTGTAAAACTTCGTCGTTTATCTCCTCGCTTCTGTAAAAATCTTCCTTGTTGCGTCAAGATGTGATCCTGGAATTTCTCTTGTTAATCATCACTGGCAAGTTTTTTAATTTGTTCGCAGGCGGTTTGCTTTGGCGCTGACGCGGGCCGCCCTGTTGTGCTTTCTGATAACAAAGACCTTACGTATACAGCAATAGATTATGATGTACCTGTATATGAAAAAACTTGGCAAAATGAATCCACACCATAGAGGACGTTTGCGCGTATTACCGATTGAGTTGTGCTTCGTGGGTGAGACTCCAGCCCCGAAACAGCAAACCATCATGCCGGTATACCACAACTACACATTGTCTAAGACAGTCACTTGCACTTCCATTCTGAAAAGAACGCATACGAAAGGCTTTGTTTTTTCGTTGCATCTGTTTGCTCAGAAATCAGGAGTTGCTATTTGTCATGTAAATCTAAGCTCGTATAGTGTGTTTGTGAGAACAAATTTTTTTTTAACAAATCTACAGGTTTATGCTTGAATCAAAGAAAAAATAACAAAAAACAGAAAAGTACGTTTCTTGCGATGATTCAACGAGAACTGTTTTATTTATTAGGTTTATTTTGATATCTCTTACCCCATTTTTCGAACAATCTGTTCTTGGAATATAATGAATGGTGGTTAACCAGATCAAAGTATATGTTTACAATCACGGTTGATATTGGCCTGACCTTCCTGTTGGCAAACCATCGATATTTGCCTGCGATTCGGACAGAGGAAGGGTGGTAGTAGTTAGTAACAAAAAGAGAAATACGCGAAGATACAGAAGCAAGGATTTGAAATAATTGTCTTTCATTCTACTCCATTTGCGTCTTATATTTTACTTCACCCGCACAGGAAAGACGTGGTAGAATTTCCATTGCTTGACTTATGAACAGTATATGTGACGGTTAGGTTTTTACAGTTTGCTGACTACTTTCACTACCTTTGATGTTACAGTATGTAATCTCAGTGTACGTGATCATCAATTTCTCCAAGCTTCAGTTCCACGATACCTTATATGCGAATTTTGATGGAAAAGAATAGATGATTTTAATATAACTTAGTCTACTTTGATTGTTTTTCCTATCTGCTTTTGTTTTCTGTGATGCAAACAACTTACTGACATCAAGCATGTTCTTCCAATGTAATAGAAAATGAATTGTTTGTAGCACCATTTTGTGGAGTAATTGCACAAAAAGCGGCAGTGTTTGTCCTGGATCATGAACAAGATGAAATGCCCGCTGTTGCCCACATTTGAAACAAAGGTTTTCGTAAAGCATGAAAGAACTTTTGTTTGAGTGGTTCATTTGAATACGACCACAAATCATTGTCCGGCAAAAAAGAAAAGAGCTATTTTCCAGCTGTGCAAACATCCCGAAATAAACAAGAAAGATCGAAGATCACGAAAGATTAGATAAAGATGGTGTTAGTAATGCTCTGCCCATCGCATTCTTTCAGTTCTGTTAAAATTTCACCCAACCAACTAAAAAGTCATGAAGTCCAAACATAAAGCAATTGCTTCTACATCACGGCTATAGTCCGACGATCCAAAACAGCAACTGCGCGACTAGCGTGACCAATCGTTAGAATAAAACCTTGGTATGTTTGTAGCTTGGACTAAAAAAAGCGTAGCAACTGTAACGAATGCGATTTTTCAATTTTGATATATTTTCCTCGTCCTCAAGTAAATTTTCAAAACGCTACCTTTTTCATTTGAATATAACGACCCCGTTCTTACGGAACACCACAACTGAGTTTTTCGTCAGGTTTTTAAACTTTTCGTTGTTTGATCATCTTTGTTTCCCTTCACTATTCAAATACAGTTAGATATCATTGTGAAGAAAAACCTAAGTTCATAGAAACTGATTAGTTTGTTACGGGACCAACGGACCATAGAGCGCCAGGTTTAGGTGGTGAGGGCCTGGGGCCCGGGCGCGTGATGGGAGGCCAATGTGGAGATACAGAATCTTTAGGTAGGGGATTATGAATGAATTCATTACTATTTCTATGGATCATCATTATTTATGACGTAATATTGTGACGTCACATATGTTAACTCAACTGTAACAAAATTTTTGAATCAACCCGATATTTCACAATTATTAGCGATTTGTGAAACCGATGAAAACCGGTCACCAGAAGCATCGCATCTTCTTTTTATGAAAATTTGCTTGAAAAAAAGTTTCTGGGCAATCTAACGTTTTCATCATCTTCTTTAAACGCAAGCCCTCGCTCAGCAATAAATTTATGACAGAAACCAAATTTTGCAGAAGCGATTTCCAATATTGTTCGCCAGGCCCGCAACCAGAGGGTGTCAACCGGGCAATTACTCCTACGAAATTTTCAAAAGTATGTATATTTGTTAGGTACAACAACAAGTTACAGTCATTTTACTCCCCACGAAAATATCAGCTGGTTTTGCCCCTGTTGTGTGCATTGATTGATCTGACTGGCTAGCTCCGTATCATTTCTTCCGTATGATTTACATGTGCGACCAGTGGTGCAGCAAGGCAAAGAGCCGCCTGGGGCCGACCACAAAAATGCAGCCCTTTTCACTCCTCAAATTTGCTTTAAAGGAATTAAAACGAACGAAGACCATATTTCACTACAAGGAAAAATGTAAAATATAAGGAACAATGCAGCATGTTGAACATTAGGATCAAGCACTCACAAACTGAAATGAGCCTTGTTTTTCCTTCTTAATTATGGATCTTGCTTTTTCTGCTTGTTCGCCACCTTATCATTTTTCTTCCAATCTTTTCTGCCTTCTTTACATATGCATCTATGAACCCTGCATATTTCCTTTTTACTCATTCCAGGGGATCGAACAAAAAACACCAAAGATTGGGAGAAGCTTTTGCTGGATACCTTCTCTACAATTGTAAACATTTATTTATGTTTTTAATTTGCGTAGTATCTTGGTCTTTAACTTGAACAAAGTACGTATACTGCATATAGTAGGCTATAATAATAAATTTAATAATCGAATATCAATAATGTAAAGAGTGTTTCATGGTTCACTTGACGTTTCGGTAGTGGTTTATTTCTCGTGGATATATCAAAGGCTTCAAATGTTAACTCTGTGTCACTGGCGCGGGACCTTCTTAAGGTGCGGGATCCACTTTAAATAGGTCAAATAGAATGTGCTTGAGAACTGAGAAGTGCGGGCTTGCAGCCTCCATGGTGACTTGCAAATTTGTCCAGCTGTTGAGTCGGGCTTCTTCCAATTACGTGTCCATGATGTTATTCTTTATCTTCGTTAGCAACAGACGTATATTTCGAAAGCTGTATTACCAAACACTACTACGTAGGATGGGTAGGACATCTGTCTTTTTATTGCTCAGCAGTGATTACAACGTATTAAAAGTTCAAGTAATCGCACTGAACAACTTTGTTCAGTGCAGCCATCGCCAAGTCGTGCAACTATTTCGGCTAACGCCCCTTTCAATAAAAGCCTTCATCACGTTCACAACTAAACATATCGAGTGCCCTTGCGTTAGGTTTTCGGAATAAGGTTCGTCGCCTCTAATTTATCAAAATGAGAGCAATATCTTTCGTAAGCTTTTGTTGTTGAAATGACTTTTCTATGACTGCAAATGTTAAGTGTACCGTTGAACAAAGGAGTCAAACCGTCTACGAAACCTACGTTGCCTATCATCAGCTGGTGCTAATTTACTGTACTTGCAGTTCAAGCCTACAGTCTGAGCTCTACATTACCTACGCAAACACACCAACTGCAATATCTCGCTTCAAGAACATCATTTGGAAGACATCAGTTCTTTTGCAACTAAGCAACTTTCCTTTGCAGAGTTCTTCACTGCACCCGCTTTGAGGAAGGTGTACGGACTGCGAGACAATTGCCCCCAATTAAGTATGGTATAAAAAGGCCCTGAGTTTAAGACAAACACTGGGGTATTTTAGCACCTGAGAATTGACTCAGACATTTGAGCAAACATTTTATCAAGTAGCTCACTCCACAACGAAATTTCCTAGTTTTAAGCTACCGGTATAGGCTTCTAAACACAAAACTGAAAAGAGTTAAAACTGTTTTTAAAAATTAATTTTTAATGAACAACTTGCCGCCTCCCAAAAAAGTGGCGCCCGGGGCCCGGAGCCCTCAGGTCTCCCCTTGCTACGGCACTGTCTGCGATTAAACGTATTCATGGCATTTATATGTTCCATTGATTGCTTGTGGCTCCTCAGGCGCTCAAGAGCGTGCTTCCAGTCGCAAAATCCCTTTCCAACAAGCAAATGGGCACATTTAGTCGTATCCGCGTACATCAGTCTACAAGTGAAACAATAAACACAACCTTGTGAAGAACAAAAACAAAGCCAGCTTCTGTCAACTACTTCGCCGTTGTGCTTCTGGTGACAAATAAGACCTGTGGTTCATTACCGTGACGAGCTTCTGTCTTTTCTGTGTTGTGGAATAGCATGAATCAAAAATAACTTTTCATCGCAATATCGAAACCTGTTTAATGTCTCAGCCAATATTCCTGCATTTTTTTCGGTACAATGGAAAGACCGATATCTGACTAAGTGGCACGCACATGTCGCACTCACTTTGGTGTGGGCCCCTTGGGCCCCCCTAAATCCGGCGCTGGGACCACAAGGTCAATAAATCAAGTCCTTGAAAATAACTAACTAAATAACGTCAATATATGAACAAAAGAAAAGGAAAAGGAACAATAACGTCAGCAATAACAACAAATTATCTTAAATGAGGTTTGATAACAGATATTAATGCAATTTAGCACAATTCAGTAATACAAAATAGACAAAGGCAAAGTTACTTGTAAATATTTGAACATAGGACATAAATATGGTGTAAGTTGAGGCCATTCATATTGTTAAGTTTTGATCAGTTCAAACCAGCTGCGCCAGCTGATAAAACCAAAAATAAGATAAAGCAAACAAAATGTACCTAAGTGACAAAGTAGTCAGCTGTACGGTTACAGTGCTCCGAGTGTTTAGGTACATTCTGTATGAAACGGAATATACCTAAACAGTCTTGAAGCACTGCAAACGTCCACCTGAACGTTTTCATCGCTGTCGAGACTTAATTTTGTCACAGTGTGACTTTGAAATGACATGGTGCATCGTGTTTCATGAGGGGGCCGGATGGCTCGTTTGTCATAATTATGATATTCTTATCTAGCACTTAGCACGCCCCATTAAGCTGATGTTTGATACGGTGTTGCTTATTGTCTTACTGGAAGGTCAGATTCAGTTTTGTTATAATCGGTTTCTGTACTCCTTTCGGAATGTCACGACTCATGACTGGCCTGCAATGCTCATCTCAGATTGCTTGCGCCGTGGGAAAAAGTAGGGTGGTGACATAAATGTCTATCCTGCATGGTAATTTCCGTTGTTTTGAAGATTAATTTGCTATGGTTAAATCTATCAAACCCAACATAGGCTTGCGAATATCGTTAACTATGACCTAGCGATATTATTCACTAGAGGCACCTAAACGCCACTAGACGCAAACGCACACTTGTACTGCTATGCCGATTATTCTGTACTAACCATGCAACTTCCACTGCACTAGACATGTAAAACGAAGCACCATTTTCTATACACATTTGCGCCGGCCTGTACGAAAATGAAAAGAATTCACATGAAAGCAAATTGGTTCCCAGGGGCGTAAGGAGGGGGAAAAGGAGGTCACAATTCTCCGGGCGCCTAATCACTATGGGGGCGCTGAAACACTGCGGAGGGCGCCGAAAAGTCCCAGCAATGTGACAAGTACTTTCTTCAATACAGTACATTTGCTTCCAAAAGACCTCAAATTCAAACACGGGGGCGCCAAATTTGCTTCTTGCCCCGGGCACCATCTTACCACGTTTCGCCGGTTCCAACCACGAATTCCATCCTGACACAGAGAAAAGTGGGCTGTTGATAGCCAACTAGTTTCGTCAAAATATTCTTAATACAAAGCAAATTTTAAATATAAACCATTTGCCAACAGGTTGGTGACTTCTGACCAATCTGTTTTTGTGGTAGTTTACGGACACTTTGTGCTTGTGGTGTAACCATAACAATGTTATGCAGCTACTATCACTAGTGCAATACCCATCTGCAGCGTGGACATGGTAGGGACTTTTCTATGCACTATGCAGTTAGCAATAGCGAGGTTTCGGCACCAGTGGCACCTGAAGTAGCATAGCAACGCCGCAGAAGTGTGTGTGCATCGGCGTTTAGGTGTGAACCTGATAGCAAGATGTAACAGCAGGCATAAAACTTGCTTTGCAGAATGTTCCCAACAAAGTTGTTCATTTTAATATTCACACTAGTTTTCTCTCTGACTCATCCTCAAAAGCTGACTTTTAAACCCTGCATTAATTTCACTGTCTTGTCACAAGCAAAGCACGCACTACGTCAAATAAACCAAAAAAAGATTAATGATTCTCACACAAATCCCTGCGCAGTCTACGTCAGCATTTCATGTCAACATCAACACAATGTAACTTCATCCTTCGATTATCAGGTCGACTGTCAAATTCATCAACGACATAATCTAAATCTGTTTTTTCACCTAGTACCCTTTCAATTGAAAGTAGATCAATATTACTCAATCTTTTACTGTTCATGGAATTCCTAGAAGTGATTTCACTAATTTCCTTTTTGAAAAACTTCTCTCGCATGAAGTGCTGGTGACGGGAGGAGTTTACAGCTATTAGTAACAATCAAACGCAGGTTGGTAACGTGCTACAAATGAAAGAAATTGTTCGAGCGATGGAGGCAGTTGGACTTCCGAAGAATATTCTTTGCCAGAGGTATTTCATGTTTAAAATCATTTTCACTAATTCAAATTGCATTTGCGAATTCTTTCAAATGAATTGATGGAAATGTTTCACCTCCGGGGCAAAGAGCTGAAGTGCCGGAAAAAATTGCTCCTGAATCATTACAGAAAATTATTACAAAGTTCTATGAGGTTGTAGGACATGTGTGGGTAGAGACTTAAAACTGAAGCCGCGAACCAGTCACGTGGGATGCTTCGAAGTCGTATACACAAGGCAGCAGAACACACGGCCGCAGTCAGGATAACTTCGGATAAATTACTGAGACCAATTCTTAATGCTTTCACAGACATCTTGCCACTGGGACAAACAACAATCTGCTGACAGTAATATGATCCAATTCCACCTCACACTGAAATGCACGGAAGATCATATCTTTCTATTTCTGCGACTGTTACTTAGCTCGAACTGAATCTTTCACCAACGCGACCGCGCTCTGACTAAATTTCACGCAGGATCCGAGAAAACACTGGTGTGTGTGTTCATAAACAACTCCCATTACCGGCCGTCAAAAACAATAACACAGCTTACCATGCACTTAGGAAATATTGAATGCAGGCCAGGGCTTCTAAATTATACGGGTCAACACAAAATTTCTTTCTGGGATGAAAGTAGCAACCCTTTACTAATTTTGGGGCGAGGAATCCGAAAATCAGTCTTGAAATTGTCAGTTAGCTCTAGTTTTCAAGATATGGGCACCAGCAATATACGCTAGGGGAGACAGGTGACCCCTTGGAATTCTGAATCAAACACCTATATATCTCTTTCAATCACACATTTATCACATTTAAATAACAGGGCTCAAAGATATTTTCAAAACAACCACCAAGTTACCTTTTTGAATAACCACATGTTTCTAAGGCCTGTGGTGACTGTCACATTTGGCCCCCCTTCACAGATCATCTGACACCCCTTTCTAGGGGATTTAGATTTGCCGAAAGTTAAAGCTGAGCTATTGGCTTCAAGATTAAAACAATGNAATGTGCTTCAAAGTGGTGTCAAATGGAACAAATGGAATGTGCTTCAAAGTGGTGTCAANAGTTTTCTAACACGTCAACAGTCTGACCTAGTTTTTTAGCATGAAAGGGGGGGTTGTATATTGCACAGATGTTAATGGCATGATGCAGAAATTGGGATACTCCCACAGATCAGAAGAATGGAGACTGTTCATTGATTTGTCCAAACTAAGTCTAAAAGCTGTGTTGCTGCACAATGTTAACACGTTACCATCAATTTCCGTTGGATATGCAGCTCATATGAATGAAACATACGAGAATATGAAGCAGTTTTACAGTGCATAAATTACTAACAGTACTGCTGGCAACTGTGTGGTGACTTCAAAGAAATTGCAATACTACTGGGATTTCAGCCTGGTTATACAAAGTATTGCTGTTTTTTGTGTGAATGGGACAGTTGTGCAAGACATAAACATTACCTTAAAAATGACTGGTCAAAAAGAAGCACTTTATGAAAGCAGGTACAATAAATGTGAAGTACACTCCACTCATTGAAGCATCAAAGATAATAATTCCCCCTTTGCATGTTAAACTGGCCTAATGAAAAATTTTTTAAAAGCGATGAATCAGGAAGGAGCAACTTTCCAGTACATCTACAACAAGTTTCCTATATTAAGCCAAGCAAAGCTCAAAGAAGGTATCTTCATTNGACCCCAAATCAACAAGCTATNAAAGGAAGAAGACTTTGGTCACACCTTCTCTGGAACAGATAATGTTGCCTAGAATGCATTTCGAGATGTGGCACACAACTTTCTTGGAAATGCAAAAGTTTCAAATTATATTGAACTTGGAAATTCCTACAAAAATATGGGGTGCATCATGTCTTTGAAAATACTGTTCCTACATGCGCACTTGGATTTTTTCTTTCAAACTGTGGTGGCGTAAGTGACAAAAATGGGGAGCGTTTCCACCAGAATATTGCAGTCATGGAAAAACGGAACCAAGGAAGATGGAGCCCACCATTGTTAGCCGATTACTGTTGGACTCTTACTCGAGATCAACCGGACTTGTCTTGTCTTGCAGCAAGAAAGCTAAAAGAAAGCGACTGTGAACATGCACGATTCTGTTGTTGCATTAGCGTTAAAGTATGCATTTGTACAACAATAAAATTGAAAAATTCCAAAAACGAGAGCTAATCGAAGTTTTTTATTGTCATTTTCGGATTCAGCGCCCAAAAATCTGTAAGAAATGACTATCTCCATAAGAGAAAGAATTTTCTTTTGAAATTTTGTTGACGTCTAAAATATTGCTGGCTGAAAGTTATCTGCTGTATATGTCAACCAAACAAATTCGAACATGAAATTAAGCGCACAACTGGGGGGCCAAACTGGGGCCAGCCAAAAATCTGGGGGGGACATGGCCCACCCCGGCTCCCCCTTAGAATCGCCACTGGGCCCCTACCGGGAATCGAAACCCTGGCGCGTGCTCAACCAACTGTACCACTTGGTGGGCAACGTTTGCTGATAAATGCGATACTGCCTACAACATAAAGGTGGGTTCACTTTGTCAAAGATGGAGTTATTGACCGTTCCGTCTTGCAGTTGTGTGGTTGCATTCCAGCATTGGTAATANATTATTATCTGCGGAACTGGGACTTCCAGCTCAGCTGTGTAATTTAGGTTTGNCAACTATTGCAAAAANAAAATCTTGCAGTGAAACAGATGAGNTCTTCCTCCATTTGCAGTTGGCAAAACTCAGCAAAAATCTTTTTGCTTGCTCNAATATCATGGTGACTGTGGTGAGTTTTGCTTCGACATTTCCTAGTATTGGGAGTAATGTAAAACTGCTAAGCCGATAGCAACCAAGTGCCGTTCGTCTAAATTTCATTCTCAGCACGTTGGTCAGCGTTTNTTGTTATCGCTGTTCCAGATTTTATTATATGGGAATATCATTAAAGATAAATTACATANGAAAAAGGACGCTTAATAAAACGCAAGGTGCCCCTGCTAGCTGTGGTATCGTGGTGGCAGCAAACAGCAAGCACACTTTGACTGACCTGACAGAGTGCAAGGCAAGTGTTGCAGAAGTTAATTTTAGTGGCCTCTGTGGAAAAGTTTCAGCGAGGATACCAATGGCATGTTTTGTAGACTCACTCAGGGTTCCAAACAAGATTTTTCAAAGAAAATTACCCCTGCCTAATCAACAAACTCATTTTCTACGAGATTACCAGCCGTTCTGAAGTTTATTGTATTGATCGATGAAGAAGGCTAAGATGAAATATTTGTTTCAGTGCAGTTTCTAAATCTGACAAGTGTGTTTCGTAGATAATACTCGGTTATTCTGAAAGCAAACAGAAACAAAACTGTAAAATTTTCAGATATCTCTTTTTGCACAAAAACCTGCTGTTGATGAAAGTAGAATTTCAGATGAAAAAGTTCTTGCGTAAGAATAAATGCTGTTTGAAATATATAGCAAATAGCTCGTGTTCAGTGAATGACAAAAACAGCGTCAAACAAGCAAAACTTCTCAATTTTTCTTATTTGTTAAAAGCACTGTGAAATGAAGAGCGATACATTCTTGCTTGAGGTTGTCTTTCAGCAATTTAATCAAGCTTTTTTTTATTCACCTGTTTAATTAGCACCGCGGCAAGTGTCGCAGTTAGGAAAACATGACACACATTTTGTGTTGTTATATACTAGCATGCATGTGACGCATGTTTGCTTTGACCACTATGAACGGTTGCAGCAGACAGTAGACTAATAAAGCGTTTGGGAAACAACAAAAAATGAAATTCCAACTTTTCCGTTAATGGAACATGTAAAGATTTTGTTATGGTAAAACATTTCCGTGTTTTTACAAGTACTACATTTTGTTGCTGAAGACAGACAGACAGACGTTTTTATTTAACATCTAACAAAATCATATATCAGGTGGAGGAGAATCACCGCGAGGTCTTTGAGTCATCCTGCCTCGCGAAACTACTGAAGAAACTATGTGAAATGTGGAAATATTTTGTTGCAAAACCCGACACTGCATTTTTNCTCTTACTACGTACAAGTTTACAAATAGTTTACTTAGTTACACCGCGCTTACCTTAGGGAAGACGTTTGTAAATGAGCAACACCGACATTCCATCTTTNTTGGGAATGATATTCCAGTGCAAACGTTATGAATTNGACGTTGGCAATTTCTACACCACTGCGTGACAATTGATCATCACGTTGAGATTTGATACAGCGTGATTTTACGAAGCTTGGCTAGTTAGCAATCCTTAGCCAGCGTTTGCTCCAGAAACCTTGAGTACTACTTTGTAAGGTTGTTACATACTACTTATATTATGATTAATTTTATGCATCTTCCATTTTCGGTGTACAAATATTATTTTTCTTTTTACCTTTTTCTGAACAATAGTTCGTGACTAGCTTTTTCTCTGATACTCTTGGGAGTTTTATTGAGGGTTTCGAAAACCAATAATTTTGTAATTTTCCTAGGTTTCCTCATACCATTATCCATCGTATATACAAAAAATGCTGAGAATCGTTGCAATCTTGGTTGTGCTGGGGACGGCATTGATAAGCAGTGCTTGCCTGATTCCCGAAAATATACCACCAGCTCTGAGACCCTATGTAAGTCAAGAAACGTGGAACCACATCCGGGAACTGCAGAGACAGCAAATTTTGACCAATGGCGGGTGCACTCGAAAACCGTCGGTAAGTTCTGAGACTTAATTGTGCAACAAGTCGTTTTTAGAGCTTTAAGCAAGACTGTGAGTTCAACTCCACGCGCGGATTTCCAGTCCAAATAACATTTTCGTTTGTGTTCTTAGAATTTTAGATTTTTCACAGAGTTGTCTTCGATTTTTCACAACGCTGACGTTACCAAAGCTATACAACAGTGACCAACGTTTTGGTTACGCTAAAAGGCATTTCAAAAATGTAAAGATCCGGTCGTGATATTTTACTTCAGATACACAGTATGCTTGTTTATCGTTCTGCTGGTAAACTCCATTGCTTGTGCGAAACCTATTTTTAAGAGACTTTTATTGCTTCTGTTTTTTGCAAACAAATTCAGCATGGGTTGTTTTCAGGTCGACCGCGGACAGTGTTCAATCGAGACATATCAAACAAAAGATTTTTCAGGAGAGTGTCGCATTATCGGAGGAGTTCCGGCGTGTGTAGCGGCCGTGCCGGGGTGAGTCTTTGTACCATTTTCTACCTATCTTTGTTTTTGCTGATGTGTACTTCCAAATTCCTGTTTTTTCAGACATTTTGTGGATGACTGGGGAAAACTTCAGACAAAATTTTATCACTATCGTTGTCCAAGACCCTCCATCGCACGACGCTCCAGCAGCCAACGTCCCCATGCCCGGCAACATTGGACGGCCAGAAATGTTAAAAAATCGTTCCTGAACGCAAGTGAGACGTGATGAACTTTGGCACATAGTTTTCAATCAGCAAAATAATGCTACGCCATTCAGGGCCGGATTAAGGGGGGGGGCAACGGGGGCAATTGCCCCGGGCCCTCCGCTCCAACGGGGGCCTCCCGCGATGACATTTATTTGTTTTAAATAAAATATTCGGTTGGAAAATTGTGATTCAAAAGATATACAAGAATACAAACTCTATATTCCGATGTTGCGATGAGTATCATTGATGGTTTCTCTGCAAGTTTGACTTCCTGCCAGTTTTAGTAATCACTACTGAATATAAATATTTTCGGTTTTGTTCAGTGCAAATATATTTT
>JGI24159J19872_10008415_pt1 | contig 13507 bp, 7 predicted proteins | sample Ectturendosymbi4_FD_19872 | JGI IMG/M metagenome (IMG submission 19872) | reverse complement strand
GAATTTTGGAATCCATGCCGTAAGTATGAGAATGTTGGGCTAATGATGTGGGCAATAACACAAGACACATGACAAAAAACAATGGTTAACAAAACAGATTATAGAGAAGTAACAGTGTGCCGAAATGTCCTATACACTGTAGGCCTTGTGACAGGATTTGACGATGATGTTAGAAGTGAGTAATGTGCTGTAGTACAACACAATGTCTATTCGCATTGTGCAGATTTCTAGTCTAGCCACCGCTTGCACAGGCCAACCTCTGCTCACATTTTGGAGCCATACTGAACAAAGTTGGATGTTTGCCCTAGTTGCAGCTTTATAGATAACTTACATTGTTTTGCATCTCTATTGCCTATGATAAATTTGAAAGGTATTCAAATTTATAGCCTAATCTATGCGTAATGTAAATGTTCATCTTGTTAATTTTTTTGTACGATTTGCTTGCACATTCATGTTAATGGCTCAGTTTGGCACAGTCATAGTTCAGAGTTTTCTCTGAGCACATTAAGCATCGTCTATTTTGCCTCATGAGACAAAAACAGTTCTGAAGTTATTTTGTCAGTAGCTGCACACATTTGTTAGAAGTGATCACATGACAAGTTTGGAATGCATGACCTACATAGCAGACCGCAATGTCTAATTTAAATGTGGACAAGCTTTTAGTGGCTGTTTGTCTACGTTGGGTAGAGAATAGGCTAAGCTATAACTTTAAACCTCAACATGTTGTGTCTCTCTGTATTGTGCTAGTCACGTGATCATTTCAACCATTTGTGTTCTATCACAGGCAAAATAGCCACGACGTGTATTTTGCCTCATGAGGCAAAATAGACACTATCTTTTTGATACGAGTTACTTGGAAGTTTTCGGAGTTTTAACAGGAGTCGGAGTTGAAGTTTCAAAAATTTATGGAGTCGGAGCAGGAGCGGAGTCTGAAAAATGTGACTCCGCTCATCTCTCATCTGTACCTGTGACTGTAAAATTGCGCATCACGTTCGCATGAGGTGCTTAGACAATAACTAGCAGGCGATTCGCGTGAGTAGCCGCAGGCTATACATAAACGTCCTATCAAGTCGTTTTGCGTGCGGTTTGGCATGCCAGCACAAATAAAACGAGTAGGAATTTTCATTTTTGTCGCTATGATTGGGTAGAGTTAGTTTCGAGCAATCACACCGTTAAGCAGAGAGTGACGAAAGCATTAACATTTCACAGCGCCATTAATATCATTTCTGATTGCTACTAGCAGCGTAAATCCACATTAAAATTGGAGTCAAACACATAACCAATCTGACTTTAATACCAAACGTATATGACGTAGACTTCCAAAAAAAAACTGTTTCGAAGTACTTAATACGCTTTTCAGTATACGTCGGTGCATGTAATGATTGCAGTAGTGTACACAACTCACCTACTTTGAAAAAATCTCCAACAGCAATCATTCTACGCTTCTTTAAAATGCTGTCGTGCATGAGATCACGACGATTAACAGTAACCGAAGTAAAACAATTTGATTTCAGCGAATAAGAAAGATGTTAGGAGTCAACTGACCGGTTTATCAGCAACGAAATCGTATCAGCATACAGTCTCTATTCGCTGCAGCAACGCCTGTTGTTAGCGGCGTCCCTTTTCCTTCCTTGCTGGATGTGGTGAGTTTAACTTTTAAGACGTTTCGTTGCTGGCATGTGCCTGTGTGGATGCCACTCGCCCTGGTTTCAGCTAGTTTCACTTCCATGCAGGTGGCTGCTGATGAATGATGCAGTTTACTCTCGAAGCACAAACCAATATTAAGATCCTGCAACCCTTGTTTATAACAATTCAACACGAAGTATGTTGTGCATTACAAACGTAGTCTACTGCCTTGTCGCTTTGTCACAATGTAGTGTTGCAGCTCGTGTCTTCAATGCCACTCCCGATTTATACTTTCATAGCTTTTTGAAAAAACGTTACTGCAAGAGGTACACGGCAAAGTGATTGTTACCTATTTGGCTAAGCAACAGAGACAAATTCAGTGACTCTTCATTCACGTCAAAATATATTTACCTAGTGTTCACATCAGAAAAGCTTTTGTTTTTTTTTTACGTTTCTTGAAGTAGTCTTTTATTAAAATCCAATCTTCTTTATTGTTCAATGCATGTTGGGGGAATGCTTGAAAAGCATTCCAGAAGGCCCCAACAACAGACAACTAACCACCTTTTCGTTTCAAAACCGCAGCTTAGCGTAAGTAGGTTTTGCTTTGGTTGGTGTGTAGGTAGTTTTTTTGTTTCACATTGGTCCATGTTTAATTTTAAGCCATACTGCATAATAGTGCTTGGCTTAACTTGATGCGTATCCTGAATGACAAATATTGATGAATTAATGCTAAGGTATGAATGCACATTTTGCTTGTTTTGCTTTTATTGTTTCAGTTGTAACCTATCTGATTTGCGCTTTGGTTCGTTGGCATTATATGTTTAAATAAACTCAAGCGATCATGCAATAAGCAGTACATAGAAAATATAACCCACAACCTCTCATGAAATCTTTATTGTGTGATGATTTTCATACCAATCTTTGTCGTCCGAGGTTGTGGATAGCAACTGTGTGACCCGATTTCGGCAAAGGGATATACAAGAGGTTTCACTTTTAAACACAAAGAGCGTGGCCGCGGTCACTTGCTTGAATCAGGCTCGTGCTTCGCATAGCTGTGAAAACGTAACGTTTCTAATGCAACAATCAACAGCTTAACAGTAGGTTTGCAGCAAGCTTTTGAGGAATCAGGCAACTGGGCTCTGCTTTCTTAACTTTGCAATGATTCAAACTTGCACATACAGTATCTGCATTCAATTAACCAGTCTCCACGAAGGCGACCAAGTGGAACTAACTATCTGCAAATTTTGTTATTGCTGATAGATTCACTTTTTGTTTTTGCTCATAGATTTGCTGAATTTAGTTTTGCTGATAGAGTCACTTGGCCGCCTTTTTGGAGGTTAGTTACGTGCCTAATGCAGTCGTGGTTATTCACGTAAACTCATTCCATGCTGTTAAGGCCAGTAGTCTCGTGTGCTGATTGCTGACATGTATCTCAACTTCTAAGGTCACTTCTAGAAAATGTAAAGCGCACGGCAATAACCAAACTGCATATGACCTTTCTGATAAATGCTTATTGGAACTGAAGCTTCACCAGCTTGATGACTTAATCACAGCAACTTACGCTATACTTTGACATTCCCGCATTGCATTTCATTTGCACCAACTCTGCCCTGTATTCAACAACTTACAGGTCAGATTTCAGATGTGATTTTCACCTGTCAGAAATCAAAAAGTCTGCCCACAGATTTAAATAGGCGCATACACGGCGTGGTTTAATTAAAGTGTAGCGTCACCAAAGCGTTCCCGATAAACAATCCTAACCCTTTGTCACCACAAAGCTGCTGGTATCAAGTTGCCATCAACTCCCAATCATACTGCGCATTCTCTGTAAACAAAAACGTTTTCAAAACTTGGTGCGGTTGAAACTATCAAGTGTTTAAAAGAACGAAGAGTGGGGATGAACGGCCTGTCGCTAACCTGTAGCAGAAGTACCAAGTAACACCAAAATAAGGCCTAGAAAGAGAGGCCCTGACCAAAACCTGCTATCTACGTGCGGTTTGTGCGCTCTCTAACCATTTGCCTGTGACGCCATAATCTCGTCCACAACGTAGTCGACAAATCGCATCGTCACTTCACGCGAGCGTTTACCGTCTCGATGCGTCGAAACACCCTGCTGACATCCAGCGAAGCATGAAAAATCGGTCAGGTCTCTGAGAGCTGCTTCAGCCGCTTGTCGTGATTTAAGTTCATGTGCACATAGAAAACCGTCTCGGGTAAATCAGCGTCATAATCCGATTCTACAATCTCCACCTGAGGTAGTTTTTCGTTCCGATTGATTCAAATATCAGTGGGCAACAGCAGGATTCCTTTGCTACATAGGCCGGAAAAAAATGTGTTCGGGGCCCACTGTAGTCAAATTTTTTATGGCATCATCTGCGAAGTTCGTGGATTGTTCCATTGCGTTCCAGAGCGTGTCGGAGAAACGTCCACCGACAAGTATTGCAAAAGAGGAAGATTTCGAACCTTTCTTGTTGATGCAAAACAAACGCAGATTCTTTTCGGCAATTCTTTTCGTTCCTTGTTTGGGTTAATCTAGAGGTTTCTGGGCATGGAATGAAAATAATGAAACTAACCCCCCGAAGTCTATGATTACCAAGAACACCCTGTCACGGACGGCAAAACCCCACAGCATGAGTTAGCAAAGCCGTTAGGAGTGGTCACCAAGTTGTGCAAATTGGAAAATTGTCAAATGGCGACAGGTTTTCATTATAACTACTGGTGTGACATAAATCATAAGCTGCAACTCATGCAAGACAAAAGTGATATAATTTGCAATCGCTAAAGCGTACTTTCTATATGTGATAACTAGGGCTAGTTTTTGCAACTTTTGCAACTTTTTTTTACAGCTTCCTAAATTCTCAAAATATATGTAGTTCAATGTTTTGAGCTGTTTCCAGGAATTTTGTATTGCAACTTTTTCTATTTTTGCGTGCAACTTTTTATTTTTATCAAGTATTGCGCAAAATTTATAAGGGTAATTAAAAAAAATACTACAAAACTATTTCAGTTTAGTTCTATTCTCTTTGATTGCATGAAAAAGAGCTATATGACGGATTAACTGCATCTCAATGGTATCTATGACCAAACAGTTGGTTTGCAAGCTAGAAGTTTTACAACCCCAGCCAAGTACGACAGTGCCCGAACTCAGAGGTGGAAGTGCGGAAAATCTTGGCTTTGGGCCAAGTCCGCGCGAACGAAAATAGGTTGTGTCAAGTCTTTCACAGTCAAATAAATGCAACTTCCTGGGCATAAATGCAACTTTCATTGAAAATAAATGCAACTTTCTTACTTTTTTACTGCAAGAAAAACTTGCCCTGTTGATAACTTAACCAAGCGATGTTGACCACAAGTGGCTATTTGCACGTCCTTTATTTTTTTAAACTTTAGACCCATAACAATTTTTTCAAATCTGCTAAAATTTTTTGCAGCCGTACCCCATCCAAGACTGTGTAAGCATGGTTGGATATCAGAACTTGGAGCCCGAGGCAAACTCTTAGAAAAGGGCCCAAAATATCGCCACTGCGAAATGTAGATGTGGGACCAAGTGGATAAAAGAATTAAATTTATTTCAATTTTCAATTTATGAACTATTTTCAAGAGCACAGAGGCCGGTAACTAAGGAGGGCGCAGGCGCAGAAAAATTGTCGCCCCATTTGGAAAAATGTGTTGAACATAGTAAAATTTGGGCCCTCTCAGAAAACTCTTTGCACCCCTGGTGCCCCAAGCTGGTTACGGGCCTGATAATATACATGCAAAAACACCAACAATTTTCAAAGTTTTGAAGCTGGACACTTGGAAGATGCCCACAATTTGCAATGATACTAACTTTATTCGCTGAAAGCAAGTTAAATTTTTTATTTGTTTGGTATTTGCTTCTGCGTGAAAGTTCATTTCACACTGTACATTGTTGGAAGTCATTTGATTTTAAATTGTCATTTTTCTACACATTAAAGTTGTTGAAGGGTCCCCTTTGGCACATTTGCGCATAATTTTTGCTTTATTTTGAAAAACATATGACTTGCTTGAGAGCTTATTAGATGTGGCTCTGTAGTGGTTCATGAACTTTTTAACAAAACAATGCAAAAACTAAGTGCGAAACTCTCTGGTTCGCTCTCCCTAATATAGACCCCTATGTGTAAGTATTAAAAACAAGGTATTGAAACTAGCAGTGTAACCTTCGTTTCATGCCGTGACAAAAGCTGATCATCGTAGACACGGTAAAGAACACTGGTTAAACGTTTTATACAAGTTGCGAGCGCTCCCTCCGACGGTGGTTCTCCGGAAAAAGTAGTCTTTGTGCAATCATTTGAATATTGTGTTTATGTGGTACTTTGTGTATGGCATTTTCGATTGTGGCCGTCCAAAACGCATGGCTAACATCGGCCACAACCACGTGAGCATCGGCCACAGTCCACTGATGCTTTCGAATTCTGGACCCTCTCGCAAGTAGGACCAGGAAAAGCCACAATCTGAGGGATAACTCAACAAGAGAAGAGAGACAAACACGGCAAACCTATTATTTAACCAAAATAAAATGCATCATGTAAACACAGTAAAAGAAGCCAAATTTTTTCTCGAGGAAGTCAATGCTTTTCGATGGCAGCGGCTGCGTATAATTAAGTCCCAGTACCATGAGTTGTGTCTCGGTCATTCGATGCCCCTAAAAACTAAGCGGGCTGAGTCATCGCTCCCGACTTGCCGTCAGCATGCCACTGGAGCTACGCGAAAAGAACTGCTGAAATCACCAACTATGAGCAGGAACGTTGACCTATTTAAGCTTACAGACGACGCTTCATGTAAGCCAGAGTAATTATACTTACCCTGTGGTGGAGAGGCAAAAAATTAAGAACACTCTCATGTTGAAATACATGTTGTTATAAAACAATATCTCACGTTGGTGTTTTCTTCCCGTACCGGTTTGACTGGAGAGAGCCGTTCCTTTATGTACCTTCAAATTCACAATATTAGGAGGCAGTTTTGTCCCAGTCTGAATAATGGTTTCCAAAATGATGTACTTCAAACTTGACAAGTTTGTAAACTGCAGTGAGAAAATTTGTTTCTTGATGTCAGACAATAAAGACAATTTGTCAGTCATGCGGATTGGCTATTCGTGACTTAAAATATTTTGGCCAACTCATTTCATTAGTTGGGAGGTTTTTGCATAGTTTGCAGAATGTTTACAGGATTGCGAAGATCTGGACGTCTGGTTGAATTTTATGCTTCGTCAACAAGTACTTTTCATCACAATAATGTTGTATCAAGCATGACTTGCGACGTTAATGCAGCGCCAGTTAATTATAGCAAAATTGCTTTGAAACTCTCACGCCATCGCCTAAGTGCTATTTGGTTCCAAAACAATTTAGCGCTCTGACTTTTCGACGAGCTATTAGCGGATCCAGTGGAGATAAGTTAAAACTCAAATGTTCACTTGCAGTACCAGGTGCATCCGACTGTGTGCAGCAAACAACGAATGTTTCTTGCAACCCGCCAGTGGTGGTTTTATGTTGGGGACGCCAATTTAAACCAACTGCATGGGAGACCAGAAAGACACGAACGGAAAAGTAGACACTGTCACTGATGTCAGCCTGACTCGCACCGAGGTTGATATCGTACCAAACGAGCGGCTATCAAGCGTGACCAATAGTGGGTGGGCACATGCCAAGGAGCGCAGTCTGCAGTCTGGCAAAACAAACTCCTCGTTTTCCGGTAAACAGAAAAAAAAAACTACAAAAATCATTCGTTTATGTTCGTTATCCAAATAACAAAATAATCGCAATTTGAAAGTTTTACAAACTTACTTTATCAAATTCAATATGACCAACTAAACATTAGTACGAGTACGACAACAAAAACAAATTGTGTAGTAACTATAATTAATTTCGTGACTTAACTAGCGAATAATTGTGCTATAATAAAGGCGAAAGTTATATGCTGCGTCCCCTGAATTTCAGAGCGAGGTTCTGAAATGACTGACATCCGTCTTATCACGCAAAATCCTCCTCGCTGTACCTCGCGTGCTTTTCAGAAAATAAAAAACGCACGCATCTTCAAGTTTTACAAGAAAACACACGGCTCCTGCAAGTGAGAAATCTTGGCGATTTTTCCCGAACACTCTGGCAGTCTTGCTATAAAATTCAGGCATTTTGCGCGAAAACAGCGCATCATTATGTAAGCAACAGTCTAGGAAAAGGCAAGTCAGATGGGCTATATTGTTTATAGTTAATATGTTATGCGGTGTGTAACCGAGAAACCAGAAGAATGAGGTATTTGCTTTGAACAAAATTGACTTCTGGGATAATTTTTCCAGTTTTTTTTTTTCTTGAAACCCCCATTGTTTTTTCCAAAAAGCATCGATTTGGTCGGATTAAAATTATTAAAATGTGTGGTCGCACTGACCAGCTTCTCCCTTCCAGATGTGTGTAAAAGGGTTTGAGCTTATGCATTCGCTAACCTGCATGTTTTGATTCGCCTTCATTACACGGACGGAAAAGTAAATACACTCCACATGTGAGACAACCAAGGAATCTATCGCAAATTTTTAATATGAAATCCATTTCACGTAACAATACGCAGGTCCGTAGTCACGGAGGGAGGGCATTCAGGGGCGGAGACCCCACAAATATTTTTGTGCTCCCCCAAATTGTGCTGTGTCCAGGATATTTTTTTGAAAACATAGAATGAAAACAAAATCTTGGCCCCCTAAAGATGTATTTTTCCCCACGAAACTTTAAAACCTGGTTACGAGCGTGACACTGCGCATCGTCAGTCCTTAAATCTGTAAACAATGCTAACAGGTAAAGGTGAAATGTTGAAAGGTAAAACGGACGGAGAAGGTTACTTAAGCATACTTTAACGCATCGAATTCCTAAAGGGTAAAGGATAACTCTTGCAGTAATCAGAAAATTCGCGCTACCGTAAATAACGTATATACGCATTATGTCTCTAGTCTTCGCCAGCGCATTGGTGGTAATTTTATGAAAATGCCACAGATGAACAAAAAGTAGTCTTTTTTTATGTCTCTGAGTTGAAAAGGTTAGACAAATTTCTCATTTCTTGTGATGTTGTACCTTCGTGAACATTTCCATCAGAAATAGGACAACATGCAATTGTTATAGCAGGGACCACACTACATCTTTTAACTTATAGGACATTTTCTTCTTAGTTTACAAAGTAATTTTGTTTTATTGCTGTTGCACAGCAAAGACTGTTATAAGCAAGGCTACATTCATGCTTCTTATCACGTAGCAGAAATTTTTGAGTGTTATGAATACTCATTTTTTCTACAGATATTTCAGGTATTTTAGGTGGTTTGATTTAACCTATGCTTGAAGTCACAGGTTATTTGAAGCTTGACTAATAAATGGTTGGTTTAAGGTAGACTTGTTAGCTGATGTTTAAGCTCTTTTGCCAGCTCTTAGCCAGTATAACTTGAACCGTTATTTTCTTAGCACGGATTTAATCAATTGTATAGGCTACTTGCTGCAGTAGAAATGTTTTCGACAAAGTACATGATGAATTATTTCCTACTATTGTACATTTTTCAAACAACTAGTGGCAATGCAAGATAAGGAGACCCTTGACTCATACAGCCCCGAAGCTTTCCAAAACAAGTCTCTAACTGGATGCTTTTTATGCTATGTTTTTGCAGTTAAAAAGATGAAATTTGAAACAAATTTAGTGTTTTAAATCTTCTTGGTTGTCTTTTTTATAGTTTCATGGATTCCCACAAAGACATGAATGTGAACAAGTTAATGATACCAACTACCAAGCATTTTTTCAAAGGGGGAAGGTGCGAAACTTTCAAAGGGGTAAACTTTGTAGTTTATTGATGGTGAGTGCAGAGAAATGGGGCGCGAAAATAAAGTGGGGACGATGCCAACTTGCTATTGCCTAATTTTTATGTGTTGCCAACCGTGTCTTCCCAACTTTCATCTTTTCAAAGTTGTGTATCATGAACACCCTTTTGCATTTTCTCCTTCTGCTATGTCAGTTATGCCGTAGTCTCAGGAACATATCCTAGGGTGGCCGTACCTCAGGCAAATCAAAAGTGATTATCACGGTTGGCTGAGTAGGATGACGTCATCAGAGGATCCTTTTAGTCTTGCCTCGGGCCCCCCAAAAACTAAACCCACCACTGTCCATATCAAACTATTTTTTGCTTCCATATGTCCATTGTTAATCACTTTCGCAACAAAATTTTATCTGCGCAGCGAAACATAGGCCTACATACTATACAAATTTTATGCAGGGTACCACCAAAAAAGGCACTTTTTAGAGGGGATTTTTTTGTGCGTAGAAAACGTCATGCAGGTGTTAAATCCGTTTTTTTCATATAAAATTATGGGGTAGGAAGATTCTTTACATATCAGGTATCGGTGGTCATATCTGGCCAAATAGGTTTTGCACTTAAAATTGCATTGAAATGTTGACTTAGTAAGGTGTCCGGAATTTGATACATACCAGGTAACCACGGGTGGTGTAGTACCCCTATATCCCCTCTACAAGCTTTCAGGGACATTTTTGTGAAAAAACTCTGGTACCATTCCATTAGTCTCTGAAAGTCAGGAAAAGTCATGGAAGCACAGGTTTCTAACGTTTGTCTAAGTATATAAAATCTACAAAAAAACAAAAAAAAATATAAAATCTACAAAAAAATGGGTCGGGGCCGACCCGAGTTACCTCAGCAGGGATACTTGCTTGAAAATCAATCTTTATTAGCGGTTTTTAGATATTTTAGGGCAGTATTTTTTCAAGCCATGTGTGAATTTATCTGCAACTGCTTTTCGTGGCATCAACATCCAGCAGAGCTGCCAGGAGTGGGAGATGTGCCACAGCACAAAATTTTTTTTCGAATTGTCGTGTCAGTAATAAATAGGGTATACTTGCATGATGTATCTGCTGTAGCTACCCAAGCTGCATCTGGAGACGTGAGCGCCATCTTGCTGTTTATGATACTTGTGTTTTGGGACTTGAATTGTCACTTTTTAGTGTGAAAAGAACGACTCCACTTCAAACCATGTCGGGAATACCTTGTAGACATCCCTTTTTCTATCTTTCCAGCGATAGCCAAAATGTAACACGTACGCGCAGCATGCTTCAGGGTATATGTTTAGAATTTGTAGACACAAGACGTTGCTGAGGGCACCTACAGCGCTTTAATGACTGTGCATCGTGTGAAAAATGAGTCACATCCTTTTGGACCTACAGTATTTCAAAAGTTATGCGAATTCATTATATATGGTACTTTTCAAGTGGTGATTACCTGTACATAATCCATAGTTTGACCAACAAAGTTTCATGGCCATGATAAGGTAATCACTCTTGTGTGATACCCATTATCCAACAGTGGTCACTACCGCACAACCTGTGATTTTTAATGAATGAAAACTTTTTAGGTTAGACCTGTTCCCACGACGTCCAGCCTGGATCCTGAAATTTTGTACAGGCTGACATTACAACTTACGCTGAGAAGCAGAGCAGGTTTGTTAGTCAGTAGAACTCAGATCAGCGACACGAACCAGCAGAAGGCACCGACTTGTCATTATGTAGAGTGTTGGTGCATTATGTGGTTCTATCGGTAAAAATGAGACGCAAATCAACGACGTTTCCAGGTAGACTAGTGGCAAGTTTGTTGCAACAAATGTGTTTTTCACATAAACGTGATTACATTTAAGTCGAGGTCCCAACAAGAAGACAGTACTCGCCTTCACTTCCAAAACATCACCGAACCAAATTACAAAATTAACACCTGCCAAACAGGATTTGCAATACAGACCAAACTGATAGCTGATGAAAAGTGCTAGGATCACAATACCGATAATACAGAATATCGGAAAGTCGTTGTCGGCAAAAAGCGGTAGTGATCTGCAACATCACCGTGAAAATGATGCTGCTTCCTCTTCAACCTACGAAGCTTCAACCTGAAAACCCGAAAAAAAAATTCTGGCAAATATTTTGTTCAATTCGTAACGCGCTCCTACGCACGGTTACTTTGCCGAGGGGAAAAGGCAGATGAACGATCTTCGCTATTTATATCACAGTCATTTTTTAAATTTCGGTCATTTTCGGAATACAAAATGGATGCTTGTCATGCGCGGGCGAACAAACTCTCAGCGAAATTTGTGTCTTCGAGATGAAGACCCTCCCCAGCCAAACAAAGATAAATTCTGAAAACGCAACTGAGCACAGTAAGAATGTATTCGCGAGCAACAGGGCAGCAGTAGTAACAAGACAAGTAGTGCCTGGATGACAAGTTGGATAAACACTGTTTTCATTGGAGTCCATTCTCACTTTAAATAATGGTTTATCAAGCAAGATGACAAAAACCACGATATTACATCGTGTTACCAAATATCACCGTTAAGCTTTTGCGTTGTGTGGCTCCAAAGCAGAACGCGGACAAACTGCATCTTTTTTTGCAAGACCTAAGCCATGTACTACTCAAAATTTTGGCAAATATTTAAAAGTACCCAAAACCCGCTACTTTTAGGCAGACAAAAAATGCTAGGCACAATTCATAAATCAATAAAATTCGTTGGCTTGCTGAACCCATGACATATGTTTCAAATACAATTGTAAGTCTTCACACCAATGTACGACCGACAACAGACAAGGTCTTTGCACTTGTAAAAAACAACAACAAAAGAACGCCAAAAGGCAACATATAACGCTTAGAAATCGGCCCAGTGGGAGCCGGCGTAAGCTTTGCAACAAAAAATGAGATTAAAGAAAACAAACCCAAACAAACGGCTTTAAAATAGTTTCAAACAGACAAAATTACTGAAAAATTCACAAATGTTTCTAGTTAGACGTCCGCCTTAAGTTGTCGAGATGAAAGCGAAATCTTCTCGCCTGGTTTGAACGCTGGCATCCCAAGATATGGACAGCTGGCGCATCGAAAAGCGTCGCCAAGGTAACACTGAAAAAAGGACGCTAATCATTAAAACGAACTCAGCAACTGCTTTCAAAACACCAGAAACGCGCTACTATTTTGTTGGTTTCGTTCTAGATTCAACACGCGGAAGTCTTTTTCAACAGCTTTTCGAGATCATTAGAGAAGCACGAAATATTATCTTCTAACTGCTTTTCTCCAGTCTTTTTTTCCAGCTAACTTCGTTGCATTTTCGATTTCTTCAAAATGGCAATAGTTTCATTTTAATAAGAAAACTTACACTGCCGCATGCAGACGTCACGGGCTTCGGTTTGGGTGCTGCTCCCGCTTCCAGCTCCTCCGCCAAACCGCAAGTACTGTGAAAGAAGCACTTTAAATAGGAAACTGACAGCGTAGAAAAGAAAACAACGACAATCAACGACTCCACAGAAATACACAAGAGCGAGAAACGCTGCTACTTCAGGTTGTGTCCGTTTATTTGAGAAAAAATGTGAGTGGACAGATTTAAAGCATGGGCGTCGGAAGGATTTTTGCCAGTGGGTGGGTAAATGGATTTTTTCGGGAGTAGCCAAAAAGATTTTTCCAGGATGGGCCAAAAGTGGTTAAATTTCATTTATTTACTCGAAACTAAGATGAGAACCTTTCTTTGCTAAAAAATTAACAATGTCAAATTAAAAAATCAAGGGGGCGATCTCGTTCCCCCCCTTGGGACGCCCATGATTCCAAGATAATTACTACCACTGCGGGGCGCGCTGCCTTTCGTCCTTCGACCGGGCTAAACTGATTAGTGTGTTTGCAACCTCCTGCTCTCGCCAGGACAACGACAATCGGAGCAAACCAGCCATTTAATGGCAAGTTTGTTCAACACAACCGCTCTCAGCGATCTGAAAGAACGCAGAGAAGTTTTTCAAAACACAAAACAAAACACGTCCTGGGTCTCTCGTGAAAGAGGTACCGCGTTCTTCACCGGGCCTTGCTGCAACTTCAATG
>JGI24159J19872_10008414_pt1 | contig 13507 bp, 10 predicted proteins | sample Ectturendosymbi4_FD_19872 | JGI IMG/M metagenome (IMG submission 19872) | reverse complement strand
TAATCAGATCGACAGTTAGACGATATTTTCGAGGGCGGCAACACGGTCCCGCATGAAAATGTCTATATCTGAAAAACAAATCTACTAAAAACGCTAGCAATCGCGGAAATTAAACGAAAAGAACTTCTGAACTACATGAAAGAGCTATAAATTCCAAGAAAAGATCGCAATGCCATTTGTTCTTTAGAAGAATGTAGGAAAGGCTTTAATTTCTGTTGAAGATCTAAGGCAATTGTAGAACCAAAGTTGGCACAACAAAAGAGATTTTTCTGGGGGCACTACTTATAAGAGGAGCATACTTTCACGCTTTTCAGACAAAAGGCCAAATAGGTCACACTTGCGTGGGGCCCAAAAACTAAGATGGCCTATGGTCCCGCGCTCCCTAAATCCGTCCTTGCTACCATCTACAACAAGAACTGCATGTACCGTGCTCTGCTAGCGTGGAAACAAGCTTGATACTTAAACTACCAACAGTGCACTTATGTCAGTGCGTGAAAGGCGTCGATCAGACTTTGGTGTTTAATTAGTAATGGCACTGACAGTGATTGTGCAGCTAAAAAAACATGTCCAGTGATTTTTAAGCCCTTTACCTGTAGTTTGCGGAGGCTGAAGGTTTTGCTTGTAATTCTTTGAAACGCTCTGCCCTAGGGATGAATGGGATGGAAGTTCCTGCATATATTGTGCAGAGCTCATGCTGTGCCACTCTGCTTGCTTGCATTCTTAAAAATGTGAGCATTGTAACAGTTTTACTTAGGCTTCTGTAGGCGATTTTTATCATCTGCACAAGCAGGATCTAGATTTTGTACAAGCCTTTTTGTTTTCATGAAGGGTCCAGGCTGCTTAGAGCATTATCGCAATTTTTACTTTACGCGTATACTCTTAGACTTTGCTAACAGCTTGCGAATTATCTTGACCTTTTTAGGAGATCAATGTGGTGTAGGTTTACAGTTAATCGAAGAAACAAGAAGGTAGTTTAGTTGGAAGGACCCCTAGTTTTAGTTGTGAGTACAGTCAACTGTTTATCCAGAAATTATGTGCTTTCCTTGGCTATTGTACTCACAAGCAATTTTTCCTTTGCAAGCTTTTTGCCTTTATAACTTCAGCCCACCCCCCTTAGAAAAATCCTGGCTGCGTCCCTGAACATAACCAACATTGGTGACCTTCGCTGATGTGAGAGCTTTATTGTGCATGCTGAACGTCTTCAATTGTTACGACACCAGACTGTAAAAATTTTTTGAGGTCTTTGGCAGAATTTTTGTTCATGTGAATGCTGTAACGCCTGTTACTTGCGTAGATAATGTTTTGATGAATTGGGTGTTCAAATAAACTCGGCATGCATCGAATAAATTAACTTGATGTAAAAAATCGTCCTTAAAAGGGTCTTTTGGGTGGAGGAGTGTTGGAATGGATCTTGTCTAGGACGCACCGGCAAATTTAAAATGTACAAAGAGCAAAGAGTCTGTTTTTGTTTACGCTTAAACAGATCGGGCCACGGTTGATTAAGCAGGATGATGGCATAAGCTATGAGGGGGCGTTGAAAATGGATCTTGCCTAGGGCGCTGGAATGGTTTGCACCGGCCATGGCCACAATACCAGTTTACGTAGTCCAGGTGAGATTCGGCGTAGAGCCGAAATCCAGATCTACCAACACCAAAGCGGACGCACTATCATTTCAACAGGATTCGTGATGTTCAACAGTACAGTTCTAGCTACAAAGTGATCCTGCAGCATAGCATGGTGCACTACCGCACTGCGAACACGTATGTTATGAACCAGACCTGAGACATTTACTCAGTTCATACGGTATCGACTGTTTTGACGGTAGTGACGTCTTTCAACCGCATTGAGTAATTAGTTCCGCCAAGACGAAAATCACTGTAACACACGCCCGTGTTTTTCTGATGTGTTTGGAAAGCAACCGTTGTTGTTTGGGTAAACAGCGGAAGTTGACAGTTTCTCTTTGTCTGGTTTTGAGCGTTGTTTTAGGTTGTATCAAATGACGAGAATTTCATACGTTACGTTTGGAAATTGTGCTATTAAAATAAACCGCGTACAGTTTGCCAAAGGTTCATTATTTGAGGTAATGGTGAATTATTGCCATTGTCGTAAGCTTTCATTTATTTCAGAGGTGTAACTTGCAACATCTATATTTTTGTGAAAGGTAATAAAACTTCACTGCTAGTAAAAAGCCTGTAGGGTCATTACCTGACTTATCGATCGGATAAGAACGNTTACACTTTTCTATTTTAAGTAAATGCTTAGAAAAAACTGGCGCTTCTTAATAATTTTCTGGCACGTTTAAGAGCAAAGCAGTTAGCAACAAAGGNCATTATGCGTNTCCGTTGATAATTTGGAATTAATAGTTTTAATGAGCCACAGTGTTACTACTTCTTGTGGTCACGCAAACATTAAACGCAATGGTCTCAAGCAAAATACAAATGAGATACATGAAAACTTGGCGCAATCAAACGCTTCTTGCATTTGTGGAAAGTTGTTAGAAGGTTCGACATCTGAGTGCTGTAGTTTTGTACAGTGTTGCTAGGCTTACGGAATGCAATTTTTTTGTTTGTGCAGCGTGTAAAGACACATTGTCGGCATTTTTTTAACACAATGCTTATAAGTAATCTTAGACCTGAAAGAGTCTTGGTCAAGTCAACTGCGGCCTTTACTCGTTTTCTGCAAGTTCATGATCAACTGACGTTTTGCCACTTTCCAGATATGATTAAATTTAAATTTTGCTGTGTAGTCGTGAGAGACGAGGGAAAACCTATGACTTGAACCAACGAAAAGATACAAACGTTGGAAAACTAATAAAAATGTAGTGCATTACTGCTCTTTCAAAAACAACGTCCAACGTTTAGTTGTTTGATTTCTAATGTGTAGCAGGGATTTAAATGGCTGAAAAGGGTTTGATACAAGACTATGAAAACTACTACGTAACCTAAGAACAGTTTTCCTTGTCCTTGACTAAATAATACGCACGTTCCTTCAATGAAACGTATCTCTCTTGTATTGTCGGTTATATCAACCTACGCGATCCAGCAGGGTGGTCACGAAAACCACACGAAGAAACAGCAGATCGCCTGTAAGTTTTCAAATCCGTCATCGAGATGACGTACTTTGGGTGTGAAACGACAGATTATGACGTGATTTGTCTCCTGCCAAAAAAACATACTGTCGCAGCTGGTAAACCCCAAAGTCAGACCGCAGTGCCCTGACTCGTTGTTTGAGATTACACACCGCTTCGTCCGCTTCAATAGTCACGTATACATTCAGATGAAAGTTATTGACCAACCGCTTTTCTAATACAGCATCTGCTTGAACATGATCCACAAACGCTTTTCGCCACCGCAACGCAAGTGCGTATAGTCACTTTGATCAGGCCCGCAACCAGGTGAGGAGCAACCAGGCAATTTCTCCCCATGACATTTTCAAAAACATTTTAAAAGCGCCAAAGACTATTTTAATTGTTTGGTGAAACGATAAGTTACAATCATTTTGTTCCCCGAAAATGTCAGCTGGTTGCCGCCCTCACTCCGATTACTGCCCTTCTGGCAGGTAACAATATAAAAGCTCACTGTGATTTCGCAACGTCAGGGACATGTGGAATTGGTAGTTTATTAGCTTGTGTCTATGGATCGGATATCGAGTAATCAGCTTGAACGGGGAAGCATGCATGCATAGTTAAGCAAAGCTATTAGTATCTGTCATTTTTCTCAGTCGTTCTTGTGCTCCTTTCTTCTTTTATTTCGTTTGCTGAAACTGTACAATGGCGATGGTTAAGTTACTTTCAACCTCGTTGACATGATCGATTGAGTCCGTTTGGTTGGAATTGTTTTCGTCACGTATCGCATTGTGGCAAAGACAACCATTATATATCCAACGATGCAGCTTTCTAATGCTGCCTGCGTTGGCTTGGACACATGACATAAGTTCTTTCTTCGAGCAAAGTTTTGCCAAAAGTTGCAATTTTCTTTGCTTGTTCAGAGACATGTGCGCCTACGACTGGCGGATAGCAAAGAATCACTGCTCAGTCTTTTCAAAGGCAACTAATATAAAGCTCCAACAACGTGCACTATAACGTCCTCGTTTCAACAAGGACACGTAAGCCGACTTGGAAACTTAAAAGTAGCGAATGTTCGTGTGCAACTAACAGAGCGCAGTTGGGCTTAAGTGAATGCTGAATCAGAATTGTTTTGTTGTTTTCGACAAATGAATGATGCTAATTGGCGGACGTCCCAAACAATGACCAAGGTTTAAACGTACATTACAAAAATAATTTCATGAACGAAAATACGTTGTTATAGCAAAGTGTTGTTTGTTGTGATTTCTGTAAATTTCTCTTTACAGTCACGGTGTGACAAACAATTGACTGACACTTCAATTGAACTTTTATACACTTCAAATCACAAATAAATACACCTTTCCTAAGTTGGTGCTTTGGATTTACTGTACTACTTAAACAAGCTAAAACAGCGCTAACACTAAAGACTTTTGCTTCATGTTATAGTGAGTATTAATATGGTGTAAATAGACAGTAAACTTGTCATTGGTTCTACATTTTTAGTGAAGTTACAAAGATAACCATACAAAAATATAAACGTAATTAATGAAAAATATAATTTTTCATTTTACAGGGCTTACAAAAGGTGTATTACGTGAGTTCTTCAAAAGTTTCCGTCAAGGGCAACAAAATGTTGATTGTTGCAGAATGGAACGACATAGTTTGTGCAATAACAATGTCATACAGCAGTTCATAAACACAAAAGATTCAGTGGCGCGGTGGACCAGCAAAGCGCAAATGCATCGCAATTCGCCCAAGCTTAGAAAATATTGCCAGAAAGTGCTGTACAGAATTGCAAATTCTTGCACAGAAGTCCAAAATTGGTTGCAATACATATAAAAATTTTTATGGCTGGAATGTGATTGTGAATCTAGCCACAGGCTTAAAGCCACAAACTGAACAACAACAGTCTTAATAAAGCCCTAAAATACTGCAGGGTTCCAGTTGGTGTTTTTCCTGGTAGATGGTTAAATCCTTGTTGTTTGTTTAAATGTAATTAGCTGTTGGCAGTTCTCACTCGATAATCGAACATGTTTTATTGCTTAGCCATTAGGAAACCATCCATTCATGTAAGTCTATGTATAGATACTGTTCTTATTTCATAAACCTTACCTTTGCGAAAAACTAGAGCAGGCTGTTGAAAAACAAAGCTAGTGGAAGTCACCTTTAGAGCAGGCTCTTGGGTAACAAGTTGTGTTGTTGTACGGATTCTATCCACCTTTGTCCCTCTGCGTTGTTTAACGATTACAATGGGAGCGTTTACCATTGTTCCCATCGCTTTATCGTCATGTAGCAACAACAGTGAACCTACACTTGCGTGATTCATTCCAGGGTTTTTTTTTTCGGAACAACGCCTGTTGTGCTTTGCTGTAATGTCGGGATTATTGTTGCGGTTGTTTGTTTGGACGTGCAGGAGAACTGGATTCGCGGAACTCTAAACAAGTAAAGCGTATTCGTTGACGTCGAAGGATGTGTTTGCTCATTGTGGAACACACCAGCTGGCAGCAGCCGATACACCGGAGAGGTGTCGAAGGCGCAACGAGAGCTTTCTGCTTTTAGCCCAAATGAGTTGAACCAACGTGAAGCTTCACTTTCGATGCTGTTGACAAGCAAGCCAAAGACTTTCTGCAGCTGGCTGCCGATGTGCGGTTGAGACAATTGCTTTTGCAGGAGAGAAGTTGCCGACAGACGATCGCGTCGCGCGCGAGTGAATTTGCCCCAACTCTTTGTTGGCTGCTACGGTCCTGTGCGTCTGGGGTCTAATTTCACTTCTTTCCTGTGATTGGGCATTACGTCGCGCGTTCTGCACAAACCAGCCCGAAAAAACGGCCGTGCTAAATAAATGCGCGTGAACTTAGAGTTGGGATTAACAGCAGTAGAAAAGATACTCTTGTTTGTGAATCAGCAACATTTTTACTAAAACGTTAAACAGTAGAAAGTTGCTAATCTCCGCAATACTAGTCACGTTCAAAAATATGAATACTTTGAAATAATGCTCGAGTATAAAATCTAATAAAAGCAGAAATCACTTTGCAAGTCCCAAATAACAATTCACCAAACTCTTTGAAACACCTGACTTTCAATTGTTTCATTTTAAATGGTTTTAAGCTCATTTAGGTTTTAAAACATTAAACAACCCGCACCGATCCACTGTGCGCCACCAGGAATTCAAACGTTTTCGGCATTCTGCCATTCGTCTGTTTTAACTCGCACTTAGCACTTTTATTGTGCTAATGTTTCTGTTGAAAGGCCGCTCAATCCCTATCATACGGCCACGAGCGTGTCGGGCAAGAAGCAAGTTGGGCTCCCCCATGTTCGAACCTGAGCTCTTTCGGAAGCAAATGTACTGTAGAGAGACTGTTGGGACTTTTAAGGGCTCACCGCAGTCATTCGGCGCCACCCGCAATGATTCGGCACCCCTGTAGTCATTCGGCGCCAGGGTAATTGTGCCCCCCACGTTACGCCCCTGCATACGCCGCACTTCAGGAGGATTCTCGTTGTTGTTCTACGATTTTTTTGGAAATGTAGTTTTGTGGGTAATTACTGCTGCCCATGTCCAGGCTTATCGGGTCAGAGATGGGACAGATTGGACACGAAAACTTTATCGGTGGGCACATTGATGAATTTAAACAAACAATCATAAATGGTGTTTCTTTACACTTGAAAAGCCTCCAGGGCTTACATTTCGCAAAACATGTCGCCGTGATATTTAGTCAATGTGCTTATTTTTCCCAATGACCACGTCATCCTATTTCCGAAAAACGTGGTTGTAGAAGAGAATCAGCAAAACCTATTTCCCCAATGGCTGGCTACAAAAGCAAACGATAACAGCACAATAACGTTTCTAAGCAAACCCAGGCTGAGTCATCAGAATCTGCCGCGTTTTTATAAACCATATCGGAGAGATGTCCAGTTCGAAGACGGAAGCTTAAACTTTCAGAAGCCTTTTAATTTCAACGACGAAAGCTGCCCAGGAAACATCACTTTTTCAAGAGAAGACTAAGAGTACCGGAAAATTTCAAAAACGTCGTCAAACAAAAATTTTCAAAATGTCTTTCCAGATGCTAAAAGAAAGTTGTTTATTGTATCTACCATAAAGATTTATTATCTTACCATAAAGATTTATTTCCAAGCAAAATGTTTCCCAAATTACAAGGAAAATACAACTGAATGCAAATAAGCGCGCAGATCCAGCGAAGTTGACTTGTTGAGAAAAAGCGCCTAGAAATTATTTGTTTGGTATAGGGTTAGCGCATGCAAAATGGAAAGTCCTGAAAGAAAGATTTTTCAATAATTTTCGATGGCAAGATGTCACGCATTTCAAAGATATTGTTAACGATTTGACAAATTGTGTCGCCTTCTGGCAGCCACTGTATGTGATTCGCTGAATGCATGTGCTTGCTTTCATAGGATCAGAAATTACTTTTTACAAAAGTACATCGATACAAAGTTGTCCCCCTAAGATTAGTCTTTTGAAACTAAAACCAGGTTAATCACTGAACGTTTATAAAACAGCAGGTAAATGAGACAAGCATTATGTACAACTATAAAAATGCGTTTTTAAAGTTATTGTGCATGACTGGGTGACCCATCAGCGTGGTCCACACTGAGATATGAGCAATCTGGGTTATTGATGAATGTTTTCCAAATGCAAAAGCAATATATATCCTAATGTGCAAAGCCAAGAGAAAGAACTTTCGGGGAGATTGATTACTATGAAAGCACACAGCACAAGACAAACAATACTAAAAGATGTGCGCACATGTGAAACAAAATATTTGAAAGAGTTGGCAACTTGTGCAAACACTGCAAAAGCAATTACAAAATATAAAAAGCCGCAATGAACCAAAAAGAAAAACCTTTAAATTTGAAAGATAGGCAAGGACCTGTAAAGAAAATGCTCTAAAAAACAACGGCAAGTGTACAAGCTGCACGAAACAGTGGTACGTAATGCCTCGAGTTAAAAGCTTGAGAAACAACTGGATAAGGTAAATAAATATCAGGTTAAAAAGAAAAGCTTGCACACAGTTATATACATTTAGTCGACCACTGGGCGCAGAGTGTTGCACGAAATAATCTTTCTTCACTGCCCAGTGCAAAATGAGTTCCAATGGTGCTGATGGAGTAGCAGTTTGTTTTATAATTAAATCACTCAGGAATTCCATATATCTGCTTACAACAAGATCTATCGAAAGGAAGTGTAACTACCTATAAAATCTAGCTTTTCACTCATCCAAGACGCGGCATGAAGAACTGTTGAAAGGGCTTGAATATCTACTATAGTAATGTCGTCATGGTATCGGTATCAAAAATTGGGTAAAAGTCATTGCACGGCATGCATGCATACTTTAAACTCAACTTCTTGCCTGCTGAATTTCAGTTGCTGAACTAAATTCACGCGATATGATTGAGTCATAAGGCTCCTCGTTTCTATGACTCTTGGTCGGCTGATTAGCCTCCTTTTTCTTCATATTGTTCGAAGCTTTTTGGCCACAGCCAAAGCAAACATGAGATAAAAAGAAACAGTAAATACTGATTTCAAAATGCTTTCTTGATTGGAATCTCTGCGACTTCCCATCTTTTTGACTCTTTTTGGTAAAAGGCCCAAATCTTTTATCTTTTTTCATTTTGGAAAATGTTTAGGAGAGATTTGAATGCTTATTCAGAATTCCCTCACTCTGTGTTTGCATTGGAATTGCGCGACTCCCGTCGTGCGAAAAATGCCATGACCGTAAACCGCTGTAATGAAATGCCTAGAACTTTTAACTTTGGTTTCTCCCTGATTAAAACCGCTGTTTAGTTGCTGTTCTTCAGCGGGTGACAATATGAGTTAAAATTTCTCTAACAATCATCAAAAGTTACTTCAAACTGCTTGAAAACATCGCGGATTAAAACATGCTATTCTTTTTCAAGCTGTATGCGGAATGAATTTACCGGTGCACATTCCAACCCGGCTGCACGTTGCATCCCACCACTTGTGGGTGTTATTTGCGTTTCTCAGAAAACACCACTGGACCACAACACCGCTTCAAGCAAGTGAGACTCAAAGCAAACAGGTAGAACGGTGGCTTTCATTGTGTTTTGTTTTGTCCTGACGACGATACTGCATCGAGGCGTCTTCGGAAAGCTACCTCAAGGAGCTGCCACCTAAATGCCATGAAATGATCAAAGGAACTTTTGTCCAAAACTCTTTTTTACCTGATTGTAGCGAAACCGTAATAAACATCTTTGACTGTAAATATTTTCGCGTTTACTCACCACGCTATGGTTTCACCAGGAAGTCCCCCAGGCAGTGTTGTTGACTCCAAACACGAGCGATGCTGATAAAAATCTGACAACACTCAGCAGCGGATATGGTAAGGTCGTCTGCCTTTTTTCTTTTTGCGAAGCCCGTGCATACTTTTGATGCTTAAAAGACCAAGCGTGGACAACTTTTTTTCGTGCTTAATAACACTTTTTATTTTGCGTTGACTGTAATCTGCATGCCTTCCGATTTTCAGAGGAAGTTCCGGCAAACGCAGTTGCCATCATCAGTGTATTACCGTAATGATGATGCTAAGGGTTTACCGAAATCTTTTTGACAAAGTGGTGACAAAAAAGAAAATCGCCGTTTTTTCATGTACCTACACTGTTCAAAAACATCCAATATTTTTGTAAAAATTAAATGAATAAGGCCACATTTTAACAAACACACATCTTTTTGATACTGGGAACATTGGAACACTTGAAACGTGATAAACATGCTATCAAATTATTGCTTTTTTCAAAACACGGTATTGGTGCAACCGCCACATAAATCTCCAACGTGCCTACGGCAGTATCTACACAACTTTTCTGCAAAGATCTATTTCGATAGTTTGCTTAGATTGGTCACAACAGCATGGCATCAGTTTTGCTTACTTCGTGTAGAACCTTTGGAAAATCCCCGCGTTGTTGACACATGAAAACCCTTAAACAACTCCACCAGTTAAAATCTTTTGATCTATTCGACATTGTACGGTATTTACGGATTACCGGCTAAAGCAGCAGCGCATGCAGAAAGTTCAACTTGAGTCGACGTTGATTTTGCTACAAAAGACAGATCAAAGCATGTGGTTTGAGCTTCGGTTCTGCTCAAATTCACCGCTTGGTTGTTTTCTGAAGACCAAGCTTTTACATTCGCCTGGCTCGAAAATTAAATACGTCCACACTGTAATGTTTTATTTCTTTACTGCGTTGTGGAAGCAATCACACAGACCTGAACGGTCATGGTGTAATGTTGCTAAATCAATGCCGAATCACTACTGCAAAACGAAGCAAAACATTTTCAGAAGCTTGATTTTCAAAGCGAGGGTCTTTGTTTTCTACCTCTAACAGGCAACAGTGAATAAAGGTGTTGTTGTAACTATCAATCATATTTTACTTTCCTCTAGTCAAAAATTTGGTTGCTTCATCTGCCCATCGACACACAGCATGCAAAATTCATTTTAAATCTTCGAGTTCAACGAAATATTTTCATTGATAGCATTTCCATTATTCAAATGTTTGAAAAATATTGTCTTGCTAACAGTTCAATGACCTGTTGTTACACCGTATTTCGTTTCACTACAATTGCATCGCTATCTCTTTTCGTTGATTTGATGTGTGGTTGAAGCGTAAATCCCCAATGTGGTTGGCAATAAATATCAAATTAACCCCAGGCACTCATATAATTCCAGTCGGCCTTGATTCCAACACTGCATTCGTTGCTTCCTTGCAATGTGCAATGCCTTATTGGCTTTTCGGACAATAGGGACGCTGTCGATGATCAGAGAAGCTTATCCAAATACCTTTGCCTCATATGTTCAGCAATAACAGTTGGCCATGCGGATCATATCGATTTTCGATGCGGGTAATAAGAAGTGTGGTTTCCACAACGCTGAAGGGCAGGCGACTGACAGGCGTCGGTAGGTGATTTCCAATGTGTATGAGTGAGCATAGTAATAATTAGATGAACGAACATTATTTCTACGAACTCTAAATAAATTTTTCCAAACAGTATGCATGGTCTCCTGTGACAAGGTGAATCCAACACGTATAGCTTTTGGCCGATAGGTATATGGACTATTTCTGAATGTTGCATGCAAAGTGAAGTGAAATGTCTTACTGTGCTTTCTATTTGAATAAGGACTGATGATGCGTTGAAAAAACGCGAAACTAGTTTCCCTGTTAATAAACTGTGATCGATTTACTTGCGGCCATCTTTGTGGCTTATAACTATGAAAAATAGATACGCTTGCATGTTTTAATTATCGCAGCAAAACGAAAGCAAGAAGCAGGCAGATTCCTCAGAAGCTTGCCGGAAGGCTAAAGCTTTTTTGCGTTGCGGTGCTGTTATGCATGCCCATGCTTCAGATAATGAAGATTTTTTTGTATGAAATTCAAAAGATGCTACGCTGCCAACATCACCATATCGTTAAGGATTTTCAACTGATACGGTACTTGTCACAGTACTTTATTATTCGCCTGTGTCAGATGTCTTGAGTCTTTTGTCAAATAGCTTTAAAGTTTATTTTTTGAAAGGAGCCTATGCTTTTAATTGAAAATGAAATGAGCACGAAGCCAAAGCCCCGCGGCATCAAACATGATCCGTGCATCCGTTCTGGCGATAAAATCATCTGAGCTTCGTCAATGGCTGCTGATTTAAATCGCGTTGTATGGTAATTATCGCTCGAATCATTCCACAGTACTGAGGGACTTGCTAGTATGTAACAGCGGAACTTCCCAATGCATGAAATTTCAGAGCTCCAGTCTGTCGTCGTTTGTTGCTGATTCAAATTCAATTTTTTCTTGAGGTAATGGCTCGTGCAGCACCTTCAGTGGTATCGGCGTCACTGGCGTCTCGGATGATGAAGCAGTTTTAAAGTTTTTGCAAATTGATGAAATCTCAACTGCGTCCCGAAACAACAAATAATACCAACAGTCACGTCGGATGATGATTACCGATGTGGCTAAAGCGTTGATAATAATTACATAGGACTTATGTAAAACTGGACTTCCCGAAGAACCTGCACTGCGACTTCTGCACTTCGATAAATAAGCGGATACTGTGCCACATGCAGTATGTTTACCCACCTTTTGTTCTGTTATTCTCCCTTCTCGTCAGATAAAGTACAGGTTCCACAACATGCTTTGAAATTTTTTAAACCGTTTTGTTTAACGCACTTTAAAGCAGCAAATACAAAGCAATAAACGGAGTAAAATATTTCCAGTTTTGCATCGAAGTGACTTTAGCCTACAGACAAAGGAGCAGTACATCGAGTTGACTTGCGTATATTTTTTTGGGATGTATCGATGCTTTCTGGGGCTACAAAGTTGCCCAATAAATTTTGATAAACCACGTACACTAATAAATTATTTTTGAGTAGAAATATGTTGTATGATAAGATTCAATTGTTGTGTTTTCATCAATGATATCTAAATAAAAAGAAAAGTCACTGAAAGGGCTCAATACAGACGTTTTTGGAAACCAGGATTACTGTACAACCAGCAATTTATCATTCATGCACAGTGCTGTGCACTAGGAGTAGGGACAACGCCGGAAAACACCGTTCTGCCACTTTTTAGCACGAGGGGACAACGCACCTTTACTTTTCATCCGGCACCAAAATGTCAGTTTGTGTGTTGTCTATTTTGTCAAATTCCCAACACAAAATTTCTCGATTACCTTGATCGTGAAACGGCTTTATATCTTTGATGTCTTCGCTTTTATGAAGTGCTCCTACACTTCTTTTTGGCGCAACAGCTCTCGTCATTTACCAGGAAATGGAATACATAGCGCAGAAATGTCATCGTTGAAAAAAGCCAAGTAACTATAACAAAGCGTGGTGAAACAAATTTTCCAAAAATATCCTTCAAAATCTGAAAACGGGGTGACGTCTACCAGCATCTACACAGGCTGCAGCCGGATTTTCCATGAAGGAGACAAACAGCAAAACTCCAGTCGTGTACAAGTCATGGGAATTTGGCAGATTAGTCATTCAAACGTGTTCCGGACTTGGCTAATGGTTAGCAGTGGCGTGCGATGACCTTTTTGATGGATACGTTCATTGATGGTACAATGGGTGGCACAAGGTGGTCATTTTTCTTTGATGCGCGGTGTTCGTGACGTCACGTTATGACGTTTTGTCCTGAGCACTTCTCTATTTTCCTTCACGTTTTTGTTATGACGAGAAACTGCTTCAGGCCTGTGGTTGCTCGTCGCTGTATCTATTCTATGGCGCCCAAACACCAAGTACCTAAACCAGGGGTCTCAAACTCAAATTGCTCCTTGGGCCAAATGAGAACTTGTAAGGTAACCCGAGGGCCGCATTATGATGCTGATGAAACAATAGCGGTACCTGAACTTACTAAAAACAGCTTTTACATCTTGTTTCCTGCGAAAGGTATCATGAATTATAGGCAAATCATTTCTAGCCGTCTCTA
>JGI24159J19872_10008413_pt1 | contig 13507 bp, 11 predicted proteins | sample Ectturendosymbi4_FD_19872 | JGI IMG/M metagenome (IMG submission 19872) | reverse complement strand
AATTCATTTAGAACTCTGCTAACTCAGTCTTAAAATATCCATGCTCACTAAAACAAACATTTTCTTAGTGTAAAATTTTCTTAGAGGGAAAACACTGCATGCAACTGTTGCCGTAACAATGGGCATTTGCTTTGTGGTGTAGAAAGAGTGAAGCGTTTTGTGTACGTCCATAGCAAAAGGTCGACTTTTCCCCACCCTGGAAAAATTTCTGCGGGCGCCCATGATTGCGGTGTTTAGCTTGAGCGATGCCGAAACCTGTAATGCCATCAGCAGCTATGAAAAGCTCAAAGTTTCTAGGAAGAAAAAGCGCAAAGATCTGGCAGTGTTAGCTAAAACGCAGCCTGTGAAATATATTTTTTTATTAAAAATACAATCCAGTTTTTCTTTCTCGCGGCTAACTGTATGTACATTTGAGTAAACGCATTCTCGACTACCGGAAAAAACAAACGGGTACCTCGCGAATCAGCGAAAACATAACTTTGACAAACGATGACGTCATGAATTACGTCATAGGGGCCCTCCAGTAAAAATTGCCCCGGGCCCCTCTACCCTTTAATCCGGCTCTGAATGGAACACACGTTCACGCAGTTTTTCAGGTCTGTTGCATAGTGTCAATATTTTTGTTATTAATTTCAATTTCATATATTATTCATATAATATTCTTTTCTAATGTACAAAAACTTTCTTCTTGTTTCCGCAATGTACAGTGTGATGATATGTAGAGTAAGGATCTTTGTATAGGATGGGTGGACACTTGAATTGAACTTGCCTTGGGCAGGGTTGCCAAGTCTATAAAAAGACCTTTCAAGCTAGAAAAAATTGTAAAATACCACCAGAATGCGCTTGAATAAGACCAATTGTATAGGCCGCTAGACCAATTATCCGTTAGAATCTAGCGCATGTAGGCCGCCAGACCAGTTACTTAGCAGTTAGACAGGATTAAAATCCGCTGGATCTAGCGGATAATCCGCTAAAGTTGGTAACCATGGCTTAGGGTGCTTACACATTTATCAATAATGTGCTGTTTTCAGGACCAGCAAGACATGCCCTCGTTACTTTATCAACTTCACTTTAATAATTTTAAGGTTACCAATTCTGTCAATTTCATTTCTTGGTTTTCCTGGCCCTGCCGCTTTATCAGAGTACCTTCATGTCGGAGCCTTCACTAAATCATGTTTCGGCCATCCAATGTAGTTAAGTTAGGAACGCTTGTCGAAACGCCAGCATTATTGGTGTAAATAGACTATTTAACCACTTAAATTTTGATTTTAGGAAGCATCACCTTTTTTAACCAAACAGATTCTAGATAGCACTGAAGACTTTCTGGCGGCGGTTCTTTTGAAATTGTGTCCGCATATGGAACTAAAAAAATAGAGAAATAAAAAAACAAAAAATTAGGATATTTTATTGTGAAGGCCAATTGGCGTCGGGATGTGCGGTAATGTCGAAATATTTTTAGAAATCACCATTGGGGCCCGCCTGTAAGCATTTCAGGGGGGAAGAGTTGGGCTTCTACGTCACTGTTAGAAACAGTCACATTAAAACTAACGAAAAAGGCAACAGTGAAGTTATCTGACCACACTGCTATTACATATTTATGGAGTACAGCACAGGCCTCGTGTAATCTGAAAAATGGATTTGGGCGTTTTGTTTCACACATTATATGTAGCAATAACCAATTCTCAACGCCAGAAAAAGAGAATGCTCATCGTCATTCACTTCAATCCTTCGAGCTCATTCTCCTATTGAGATGTTTGTTAGCGGAATAGTAAAAAAACGTGCGTTGAACCAAAACAAAAATACAAATATAATGCTTACAGAATTGCTGGAAATTGTCTTTACTTCCAAAATTTTGGGGCCCCCCGAAATCGGGGCCCTAGGCTTAAGCCTTTTTAGCCTAATGGTAAATCCGCGCCAGGGTACACTTCATTTAGCAATGATTTATTCTTTATTTGAGATTCACGCACAGGATGTTGTTCTGAAAATGCCATGCTGTTCTCAGCCTCAGAGACTGTTGAGAATGAATACAGTAGAACTGAGTAGATACAATGGTTTAGTTCTTGAAGCGGCGGAAGATGTTCACCCTGACTTTTTACTCAGACTGCTGTGACTATGTTTTTCGTGCAAAGTGAATCACCAATTAAAATTTTGACGGATTTTCCTTGATTTTTTTTCAATAATAGAGTGAAGGGGCAAACAACTGCCATAGGCTCATTCATATTTTTCGAACCCGAACTAGAATATTGCCAACAAAGCCAGCATCTCAGCATTTCCAAAGCGTCTTTACCGTTGCTCTAAATATCCACCTTTATTTTCGAAACTGTCGCTGCCTTTGCTGTCGTGATTTTTTATGCCGTGAAAAGTACATGATTTTGAAACTTTTTGCGCACTGTTACCTTTCGCCTGATTTCGATAAATTTTACAGCGCTATGGGGAAGCGACTCCCACCAGATCCCAGCACGTCTCATGCACCTATTACTTGTATGATGCAAACCTGAAAAGCAACAAGCAACTGTTATTTCATTTCCGAGTGGATTGGAAGTTGCTGTCTTGAATAGGGGTAAACAAAAGCCTGTAAAAATGTTTAGATTTAGACTGTTGGCCATCTCTAACGTTGACAGAGGTTAAAGAAATATTTAAAGAGAAGTTTTTGATTTTAACTTAATTCAACTTTGTTCCACCAACTCAAAAAAGCAAAGATCATTTACTCTAACACAGGGGCCACATAAACTATTATACAACAATTCGAGGGCCGGGCATCTTATGCAATGTGATTGTTTCGGGATATGTTACATTCTACCAAATCAACGAGTTTTTCGTATTTATATTATTTTTTCATTACTGACAAAATACTGTAGCTTCTCGGGCCGAATTTAGTCCCGCGGGCCGTCGTTTGGAGACCCCAGTTCTAACCAAAAGAAATAGCTTCATTATCAGCAGGTTAACGCATTGATACCCACCACTGCACGATTATAATTGCAAAGGTGCTGGAGCGGTACCCCTTAGAGCTGCGGCAGCTTGATATCTCTGGCAACATAGCCAAGAAGCCACATAAGGCGTTAGGGGCGAGAATTGCCTACTCGAACAAATACTTGGCTTTGCGCGTTCACGACAATTTTTGCTCAACTGCTCAATAACTGCCGTCCAAAATTTCGGACCGTACCTTTTGCCCAGGCCCACTGGCTACGGTCCTATCTGACAACATTACTTTTTTTATTCCCGTTCGTGACTTGAATCACGAGTGGTTTTCTGGTAAATGCACACAGAATCAGCTTTTGCCAGTCCAGCCTGGGTTTAAATTATGTTGAAAGTCTTACTTTCAGCATAAACATGTTTAGTTGCATAGTAACAGAAGCATGAAAGAAAATGAAGAAAGCAATGCAGACGTGAATTCCAGTTATGAAAATGTTTCCAATATGCCAATGAAACGAGATGTTAAACCGTTCATTAACACAGCGTTTGCAGGAATTGACTTGTAAATAAAATATGACGCCATAACGTTTTCGCCAAAACAACATTCACAGCACGCAACAACACGAATTAATAATGTTGTTCAAACTGTGTACAAATAATCTGTTCGCCAACTCTGTTACTATTTCGCATATGACTAAGGTAAATAACTGTTTTAGTATTTTTTGTACCAATACTTTCGAAGGAACAGCTCCTGTAGGTGCTGTCTCTTGCCATGGTAAAAGTCAGGAGCATTTTGCATCTCCCGAAGGTTCTATTCTAATGGAAGTTTCTAGCAAGTTAAAAAAGCCACTTGTTCAAATATTGTAAGTATGCGCACAAGGTCATGGATCCTTTGTAATGCTGCCGCTATGCTCAGCATAGATGGATGTGTTCGGCTATTTTAGGAAATATTTTAGTTTTACAAATGTTAGATCCGGAAACCAAAGCATTTTGAAACTTGCCTGCAGCAGCCCAGACTGCAGTTTTTGTGCAAAGTGTATAATTCGTGAGAATCACGCACTGTTGTGGTCGTGAACTACATGCATTAACTTACATTCTACGTATTACCACAAACCATGTGGTTAAGTTCTAATGGTTTTTCAACATGCAAGCTAGCACATGGGTAGTTTTGAAGATTGCCTTAAATAGAAAAAAGTAAGTAAACCAAGTTTGAAGGAAAGTTTTATGAGCCACTTTTAAGGCATCGTTTTTGCTAAAGCGCAAGCTAGCAAACTTCCAGTGAAATCACTCATGTTTGCAACTAAGATCATAGTTAACAGTGTAAAACCAAGAAATGTTGCCCAGGGTATACACCTGGTCACCAAAATATTGCTTTATTTCCATTTCATTGACTGCCTTAAATGACCGATAAAAGCTTAGTTGAATGGAAAGTATGCGCTTAAACAGTACTGTTTGTTTGTTTCGCTGCTGCATAACAGCGACGTTAACAATTTTAAAGTGGAAAATTGGTCATGCAGGGTTGAGAAGTTTTTAATGTTGCCTTTATTGTATACAGTAAGATGTTGCAGAGTTTGCATGTAAAATTTGTCCTTCATACAACACAAATTTTGCCATGCAATGAAAAGAAATTTTAAAAACTCAACTTTTATCAATGGCAACTTACAAAATTATCATTTACTTGTTGTTGAATAAAAGAACGCGAAAAGCACAACAATTTGAAAAAATTAAAGTGATTTGCTACTTTCTGGGTTGGTGATAGTATAATGAAACGGTAATTTATCATGCATTTTAGCAAAATTACTTCTATTCAAGCGTTGCATTGCGTGTTGTGCATTTCAGGAGATTACAAAGCAGCACAACGAAAACAGAGGTGCGCATTGCCTGAAGGTATTTAGCAAAGCACGCAAGAAATAGTAAATATGTTGTTCAGTGGCGTAACTAGAGATTTGAGCCAGGGTGGGAAATCCTAGCTGAAGGGGGGCGATTGACCACCGCAGGGGCCCACCAGTCAACACTCACAGAAAGAGTTGAGAAATAATAGTGAATCCCGATGTGGATGTCCATACTAAAACACCAAATCACCCGAAAACGAGAAAAAATAACAACTTACTGAAAACCAAAAGAATAGTAAATACCGAAATGTAAGCTATGGGGGCCCAGTTTTTACATTTAGTTTGCCCGGGGGGGACGTTCACACCCCGCCCCCGTCAGATACGCCACTGATATTTTTGGACCTTTTACATGCAAATAAAAGCGGAAAACAAGGAGAAATATTCATTTTGCTGAAGTATTCGTCGATATAAAACTACAATGAAGATATCTGGTTAGGAAAAAGTACAACAAAATAGCTCGCGAAAAGTACCTTAAGATTCCTTTTCTTGAACAGCATTGTTGCCAAAATAGGCCCTTTCAGTTGTGATTAATGGAAAATCGTATTGACAAAAAAGAAAAATAAAAGCATCCTTTGTAAAGAAAGCAGCACACGCAATAAAAGCACTTGGTGTCTTTAAATATGCATGCAAGTTATTCGTCCGATGTTTGCTCTGCTGCGGGTGAATTATTAACGTCCTGCAAGTCTAGGGAAGGCCTTCTGATTTCGAGTCGAATTCCTGCAATCAAACGTGGACCAAAAATTGTATATCAAATAGACAAGCATGAAAGGGGCATTAAAACTTCAATCTCAAAATAAACAGTTCCCAACCAGGGCTGCTCACCCCTCCTGGGATTCCTAGACGTCACTCCAGGGGCTACGAGAAGCGTTCGTCATAAAGACAGGAAATGTATCTATTTATTACTCTGCTGCGACTTTTTTGCAAGGGATGATAGACAAAAACGCGAAGTTCGTTCAAACTTACTGTATGTGTCATCAGGCCCGTAACCAGCTTGGTACACCGTGATGGGCGAAGATTTTTCTGAAAAGGGCCCAATTTTTAAAAATTATGTCCAATAGTTTTAAACTATGTCCAGCACATTTTTCCAGGGGGGAGAATTTTTTTCTAGAGGGGGCGTGGCTCCCTTACGTCCCGACTAGTTACCCTTAGTTACGGGCCTGTGTGACATGATATTAATTATCGTGTAAACATTAACTAGAATTTTTTCTTCTTGCTACGAGCGTGTAGTAGTTTTTGCACGAATGAAACAGATATTATCATTATTTTTTTATTTGCAGATATTTGATTTTCTTCACACGTTAAAAAATTTAAATTCTTTCTAAACGTTTGAAAGGCAGTTCTTGATTATAAATTTTAGGGGTGCGAGGTTGGAACAAATTTTTTAGGAGTGCAGGAGTAAAAAATGTTGGGAACCGCTGATCTAGATTTAGAGACAGAATTATCCGTAACACGCTACTTCGTGCAAACGACGAAAAGTTTCTTTTTGTTGATGCAGTGCCGATATTTTAAACTCCATTCTGCAAAGAGATTTGCGGAAAAACATAATTGATTTGTTTTTAATCATATCGGTTGATTAACGTTTTCGAAATAGAATAAAAATATAACAAAAACATCCCAATTGTAGTGAAAAATGAGAATTTTTGTAACTATTACATTTTTCATTCCATTCCAGTTATATGCATTTACTGAAAAGTGTGTTTTTGTGCATGCACAAAAAGATTGTGCTTGCAAGATGATTGACGGCATTTAGCTTTGTTTATTTTGAAAACACTTAAACTTACTTCGTTCTTCCATGTAGTATTTAAGTTTGACTACGTCATCATAGGGCGGAGGTGCAGTGAGGTCACTTTCTAACGGTACGGAAGTACTTGGGTTGGCGGAATTTACGTACAGATCCAGATCTTCAGTGCCTGAACATAATATGCAAAGCATACATAGCTAAAAACATCACTGTAACAAAATTTTAGATTTTTTGCAACGCTTTTCCCCAATTACTCTCCAACTTACTGGTTGTCCTCGCGGGTAACGACGGAAAAGCAAATGCAAATCTAAAATTAACAACTAGAACCAAAACAAATTTATTAGAGCCACTTGTCACATGCTTAACAGTTGGTTCTCCAAGACATCAAGTATAATGTAACTCCCGGTGAGCTGCGGCGTTGCACAAAGAGCGTAATTTCCATGGTTGCATGTATCATCTGTGAAACCATTTTTACACAAAAAATCTGTTTAAATACGCTTTTCTGTTTATTTTGATGTTTGTTGACTCAGCACGTGATCAACGCCAAAGGGTTCCAGATATGGACACTATTTGCTTCTATATGGACGAAATGCTTAGAAGTTCGTTAGCATTGTATTATTTCAATTTGTAGAAAAAAATGCAGAATGAATGGTGAGTGAGCGGGGCACTCATTCGTAATGTTGCTTTCCTACGAAACGAAGTCAGAGTTCGCACTCTAGATCCGACTAAGAGCTCAGAAACAAAGCGATCTTTGCCTTTTCTAGTCCAGAAGAATGTTCTTTGAAAGCATTTTTGCGCAGAAATATCATAAAGAAATGAAGAATCCGGTTTGAGATCAAATAGGTAAAAACCGAATCGTGTAAACTTAGCAGGGCAGTTTACCGTCTCTTGACAGAGCAAATTACAATTCCAGTATTTGAATTGGTATCCGAAAAAGTTGAAATCATTGCAGCGCCGGATGTAGTGGGTGGCCTAAAGGGTCCGGGCCCAGGGTCCCCCACCAAAAAGGGCCCCTCCACCATGTTTAACGTTTATGTGTTTAGCCATATGTACGACATGTGCTTGCCACTTAGTCATTTTCATTAGCGAGGAAATTTGTTTGTAGACGCTATTAAATTATCGGTCGTCCAGACGGCAGTATTTCACTTGAATATTGCTTGATATTGGGACGAAACAACTATTACACTTATTGTTTTCCTGAAAGTCGGTCAGGTACCTGATTTAGCAAATGCAAGGTCAAGCCACGTAGAACGCATTAGCTTGCGTCTTTACTCGTTATTAGTAGATTTTTCGTCTGCCTTACTTAGAGTTGCACAGGTCGCATATGAGTAGCATTGTTAAGTAGGGCTACCATACGTCCTGTTTTTGAAGTACATGTCCACTTTTTTCATGAGAAATGAAATAATCTCCGAGGACATTCAAAAATGCCAAAATAGCCTCCTTTTTGCATTTATTATTTTTCATAGCTATAATCAGTGACGTAACCAAAGGTTTGAGCCAGGGTGGTAAACTTAGATAAAAGGGGCCCAATGGCCATTGTACGGGGTCCACTAGCCAACACTCAGATAAAACATGAGAAATGATGATGAATCCGATGTGGATGGCTAAACTAATACCCTAAATAATCCGAAAACTCATAAAAACAAGAAAACCAAAAGAATACTAAAACCGAAATATAAGTTAAGTGGGAGACCGTTTTTTCACATTTAGCTTGCCAAAGAGCAATTCGCCCCTCTGCCCCACGTCAGTTACGCCACTGGCTGTGATATATTGTGTTTACATACAGTAAGCTGTCCCTACTCAACTGCAACAAGATACCAGCTGGTGGCGTAGCTTAGTTTATGGGAGGGCCTGCAACTTGTCTAATCAATCTGTTTTGGTTGAGTTAATGCTCGGCTGGAAAGGCGGGAATGCCTTCACATTAATCGTTACATAACAGTTGTAAATCTTTTTTCAATATCTTAGTGACTTTGGCATTAGAGCGCGGAATTCTGACTCCATTACAGGTTTTGCACTAGCTTTGCTGATGAACCGTGATACGACGATCAGTGTATTGTAATTAATAGCTTAGTAAAAGCTAAGTTATTATTGGGATTTACTTCTGGACTTACTGTCTAAGTAGCTGCTTATCACATATAGTTTCGATGTTCTGTTCTATCTTGGGTAACAAATATTCTGATGCAGTCCGTATGAAATGTTCACGCTGGCCGCAGAGTCCCCGTCCCTGATTTAGAGCAACGTTGTACAAAATACTGGTTTGTGATAACTTTGAAAGGACCACTGCTATTTTATGCTTTGTTGGAAAACCGTTTAGTGCTTTTTGTTTCGCGGCATTAGTATTTTAAAGCGCCACCACCCCATTAGCCGGAACAGTGTGTTTGTGCAAATGAAATGGCGATGGGGGCGTCAAAGGAAATTAAATTGATTGAGATTCTCTGTGTTCTTGGGGTTTGCAGTCCCTTTTGCTCGGAATTGATATTTTGGAAATGGAAATGCTACATTCATAATTAATGTCGGCGAAAAGAAAAGCCGCATTATATTCGTACACCTGCATCGTAGACTTCCTTTACTTCCACCCACCACATTCCACATCTTCTTCGTCACACGAGCTTTCAGAAATATATGTTTTTCAATATTTTTTTTATATATAGGCCTACATATACTGTAATAAACTACTGCAAAACTGGTTAATAACTCTTACCTAAATAGGCAAGCAAGTATATCACTTCCACTCCTTGACTGAAACATGTTTTTTTGTGCAAATTGAGACCACTGACTAAAACCACTACGTTCATTGCTTTTTTCAAAAGAAAAGCGGAAAATATTTTAAAATGTGCGCTCAACGGGATATCCACCTTCGCGTTCAGTTTCACCGCTCCGCCACCACCTCCAAGGTAGTGTTTCATTACTGTACTACATGTTTAAGCCTGACAAATGACACATGCATTTGCTGCATACCTTCAAATGCAAGGTTGTTGTACGCTGGAGGAAGATCTGAAATAGGAAGTTGATATTGTCGGTTAACCTCATCTTCGTCTTCACTGTCGGACATGCGATGACGTCTGATGGCGTTCAATCGCTCCAAGACTCTATCGCGATTTTGCTCTCTGATCCCCATGTACCTCCACCTGTACGAACAGGTTGTAAACACTTTGGGTTTGCTCAGTCTTAGTTTTGACTATATCGACAAACGCGAATGCGCTGTGTCGGCAGGCTCGAAACCAGAGGGGGATAACTGGGCAATCTCCTCAAAAAAGTTTCAATAAAACATGTTTAGTTGTTAGGTACAACAACAAGTTACAATCATTTCCCCCTCGAAAGTATCAGCTGGTTGCAGCCCTGGGTATCGGAGTCACGTGCATTTGTGCGGAACGACCGGTGTGGTCATGCCACGCCTACCTCTGCGAGCCAATGACTTCTCTGAAGTTTTTAAGCGAATTGCCTTGAAAGGAGAAAATCAAGCGCATTGCGTAAAAATTGAGGCTAATATGAATTTTAATCGTTGTGCACGAAACATCATTATTGAAGAAAGGTCGAAACGTTACCTACAAAAGTTTTGCTGACGTATTTTCTCTGAACCATCAGGCGTCGAGGTGATCCGCACTGTCTTTGCTATAGGCTAGATCTGCTGTGACATTGACGGGTGATTGGACATGTATGTAGTGACTAGACAGAGATCATTGTGAAATACTGGCAGAGGCATAAACGACTCGTAGAAAAGATGCACACAAGAACGAGCACGAAAACTGTTTGCAACCGCAATTTTAAAATATCGGAGTATTTTTTTGTGATTGAAACCGGAAATGCAAAAGGGAGTGAAGCTGCGGATTAAACCTATACTTGTAAATTACCGATACCAGTTTAGTTTTATTTTTTTTACTACCAAGAAACAAAAGTTACTGGTGCATACAACCTGCAACAAACACCTGCCAGCTTTGCGCTTCAACAATGAAATTAATTTTTAAAATTTTTGGTTTTTATTTTTATGTCAAGGCATAGAATATCTTTTAACTCATGCGAGCAAATAGGACGTTGCATGATGAGCGAACATTCAACGTTGCCTCGGTTTAGGACTCCAAGTTGCTTGCGGTCGTGCAGCCCTGGTCTTTATATAAAATGTTTGGGCTTTGCGTTTTTAGTTTGAAACTATTTTTACTTTTAATTTGTGTTTGTGCTTCGTTCGCTGAAATAAGCTGGGGAGCCTGTCGAAAGTATTAGTGCCATTGTTAAAGCATGCTCTATTTCCATATGACTCCTCAAAACGTTTCGGTTGTTTTGATGCCACAGGCATTGAAAACAGAAAGTAGAAAATTGAATTACACTACACCCCGCTAGTGCACACAGCTGATTATTTGGCATGTAATCTGTCATTCCACTGTTATTTTTTACCAATAGGAATTTATACCAAACCACTGATTTGGAAAATTGCGTGGTCTTTCTAAAAGCACTATTTTACAACTTTTTTGCCTGCCTTATTTGTAGTTACAGAGTTAAACCTTAGCGCAAAAGAGCATAGCTATGATGAGGAAAATCAAATAACATGAATAAACTTCCCGAAGCCTGGAACACTATTTCTTAACTGTGCATCACAGCTAAGATGCAAACGTATGTAACAAATAAGATGAACTGAGACATAGATTTCAAGCAAACGTTTTGGCCAATGCAGTGGAGGTGACACTGATTTTATTCCATGCTTTTGATAAACTCCCCGACATTGTTTACGAAAACGTATTGGGAACTCAACCTTCGCATGTGCGGTTAACAGTTTGCGGTTAAAAGATCTTTAAATCAGATTAGAAGAAGCCAAACGGTGGTGCAGAACGTGTCAAGTTGCAAAATTACTAATACTTGTGAACTTAATGGACATTAAGAAATTCATTGTGTCTTCACTGGATGGCAATTTTGATTTCGTCAAAGCACAGAGCTTTACCCTTTTGTAACGTTTCTTGATTCACACCGTATAACCATCTAAATTTGTAACAGAAGCACTAGCAAGAAATTCTCTTTATTGTTTTCAGTCCTCTCTCGTAATATCGGCGTACGAGACGAAGAGTCTGGGAGGTCGGCCGCGCTCACCAACAATGCGGAAAAAACAGCGAAAATCCATCGAATTACTTCAGTGTTTGTGAATTTTCAGAACAAAGTTTTATGTTTTTCAGGACCAAAGAAGTCAGTGTGGTATTTCAGGGCAACGCAATAAAACAACTGAGTGTATTTTTTAAAAGAAAGAGGCAAATTACGATTTTCCAGTTCTGAAAACGTAGATAACCTTTTCCTCCTCTTCACTTATTTTTAGGGAAATGTTGTGAGTTTACAAGAAAGTTTTTGTTCGCACAAAAAATGTGCCGCGCAAATTGGGGCAATGACAAACTTTTCTTGGCAAACAGCTTCCACCAACGCTGAATAAAATTTTCTCGTACGTCTGTGCAGGCCTAGCACTTTTTAAAAGTTGTATGTTGATGACATCCTGCAAAGATTAATTTTTCAGATACGACACGTTTATGACTAAAAGATATTTAAAAGTTGATGAATCATTTATGTGGATCTGCCCTGTTGATCTCTAACTTTGAAGTGCTATTCGCCTGTAATGCAAAGTGTACAGGGAAGGGAATTTGTTTTGAAAGAATTAATTTCCTGGAAATTTAATTGTTTCTCACAAGCTTTTCATGAATTGCTAGCTATAGTTCCAGTAAGCACCTTGAGGTTTATGGTTTAAACTGCACACTGAAGTAGTCACGTCCACGTCGATCTAGAACTGACTCGAAACGTTTTTCTGAAGAATATGCAAGTGCCAGAAAAAAACGTCGTTTTGAGCAAGACATCGTCTTACCTATTGAACGCCATGCAAAATGCCGGCAGGCTGATCAAGATAAATAGAATGCCGACGTAGTCCGGAAGCTCGCAGAAGTAAGCAATGAAGATGATGCCGATGGTGAAAAAGACGAGACCTACAAAGATGCCGGACAGCACTTGTCCCAACCAGTGTTGAGAGTAAAACGAGCATAATCCAGTCCTTTCACGTTCTCTGGCAAGTGTCTGCTCAGTGGTGGTCCTTCGTCGCCGCCGGCGGTTTCGGTGTCGCTCTTCTCGACTGCCACTGCTCAGTTCTTGCTGTAAAATCTCTTCCACGTTGTAGATCACCCCGTCCGGGTTTTCGGGTTCGTAGTCTAATGTCACTCCGATCTCACGCTCTTCGCGATCATTTCCGGTTGCAACTTCATCAGCTATTTCGATGCGAGTGGCATCATTCGGCTGATCGCCGCAAACAAAACTTTGCCGGCGGTTCTCTTCTTCTTGGTCTGTGACATAAAAAAAACATCCGTGCAATGTCAATGAAAATTACTCCAGCGGAGAAAAATACCTCGTTTTACTCTGCGCTGAGAATGCAGGAAACCTAGTTCTAAAACTGATTTGGCAGTTTAATTTCTTTAAGGGTGGCAATCAGGGCTGTGGAGTCGGAAGTCCCGTCATCCGACTCCGGCTCCTGGCAATTTCGATTATCCGACTCCAACTCCGACTCCGACTCCGGACCGACTCCGACCTTCAGCTGTATCAGTTACTTAAAGTGGTAATTCTTTTCAGATGAATTCATAAACCCTACTTGCACTTTCCAGGAATACGGAAACTTGTTTTAAAGCGATGTAAGTGCACGTTCATCTCTCACTTTTGCAAAAATACGATCAAGCAGAAATTAGTCTTTTAATTTTGCAGAAAAAAGTACTCATCTAAAAAAACACAATTGAAATTATTAGAGAAGGCTGATAAATTATCGATTTTAAAGCAGATACCTTGCAAACGATAACAGTAAACAAGTAAAATTGAAAAATGTATGCATTCTACTGGTGAGCATGTGCACATATTGCGCAACGCGGTTGATAAACTCGCTCGGACATACTCTCTCAAATGACTTCATTGAAACAACTTTTTACGGTCGAACGCTGTCAAGCTTCAGCTCTGTTGA
>JGI24159J19872_10008411_pt1 | contig 13508 bp, 8 predicted proteins | sample Ectturendosymbi4_FD_19872 | JGI IMG/M metagenome (IMG submission 19872) | reverse complement strand
ACTTATCAAATTTCCTGCGGAACACCTGACGATCTTTCACGGAACACTAGTTTTCCGCGGAACACCGGTTGAAAATCACTGGACTAGATGACCGCCATGATATTTCACCAATCCTATGTGATGCAGTGATAATCTTTGTTAACACTGACAAATTTTCTTGCCGTTGTGTTTTCATTTATTCTAATTTTTACTGACAATTGATTGCTTTGTTGCATGATGGCTTTTTGTATCGTTTCTGCTTATTAATTTAATCATACGAAACAGCAGATCAATCAATTAATCTCAAATATCACATTTTATAGTCATATTCTCAGGGAATGGTAATATTTAAAAATTTCAACCGTTTTCGAAACGATTTTGCGTCCACCACAAAAATTTTCGGCGGCTTGCTGCCCTGAATGTAACAATCGTAACTTATCTCCGTGTCATTCATGCATACAGCGCAGCAATGCCAAGTCCTGGAGTTGGAATAGCGAAAGTTTTATGGTGGTATGATGCAGGAAGGAATTATAGCAAAACGTAAAGGGGATGTCAAGGGTAAAACGCAAAAATATAGAAAACAAAGTTGTGTTGCGTGGCAAGCTTCTTGTGATATCTCTGGCATGCCATAGCACGGCGGTTCCCAAACTTTTTTGAGCGCGACCCTAACCTGAATTTACTGAACGCCTCGCGACCCATGTCTCAAACAACAAATGATAAAAATAATCATTGTACGGATGATTTTTAGCAGTAAGTTGCTAAGTTCTTTTTCACTGTCAGCAATTTACTCTTTTTTCAAGCACCTACGCAATAGACAGACAAAGACAAGCAGTGGTAACAGTGAAAATATACAACCCAGGTTTAGATCGCCTCGGCGCCACCGATACTTTAGGAACCACTGCTATAGCATAATACAGGGGTTCCCAACCTGGGTTACATGTACGCCTAGGGGTACATTTGCTTATCTGAAGGGGCACATTTAAGGTGAGCAATAGAAGGGAAAAATATATTTATGTATTATGTATTCCCAAATATGAATATATCAGCGAATATTATTTTAAAAAATCATAATATGCATATTGTTTAATATATCTATGATTAAAGTAACTTCACTCCACAAGTGAAAGAAGCAAGGAATAAATCACAAATTTTTAATAGGAAATCGATTTCACGTAACACTACGCATCGTCAGTTCTATCATCTTATTCAAATCTGTCTATTTGAATAATGTTTTAATACTAACACGCTGACAAAAAACTTCTTCAAACCTTTAAAAAATCGGCAGTCGAAAATAAACTCAGCACGCGTGGCTAGCCATGCGCGACACAAAAATACACTTCAGAACTGGTGACATCAAAGTATTATGACGATCTTTTGACACCACGACAAGTTGAAGCTCCTGTTATAGCGGATCTTAGAATCTCTGGAACGGCAGCGGAAGGAATGAAGTTTCAGCAAGACATGCTCCAATCTTCAAATGTCCCACAATAAATATTTCTGGCGCACACCCCTGCTTCTTGGGCAGTAGCCGATGAACCTCGTCCTTCTCTCAAAACAAACTTTTCAGTTTGTATTTTGAAGATGTTTTCTCCGGAAGAAATTGCTCCAAGTCCTTAGTTAACTTCAGCCTATACTGCACTTCAGCTAATCCGGAATAGGGTACCTGATGTAAAAAAACGGAAATAAGCATTAAGGTGTTCGTGCCATAAAAGATAGGGATGTCAGTAACAGCTTCTCGTGCTGTGTCGGAAACGTGAGTTGCGTGTGGTGCATTCCTTAATTGCTGATAATACTTCTTGCCTCACTATCTTCTGTTTGTCATGCAGTATGACATAAATAGATGTCATCTTCTAACTGACTGAGACGAACCTATGACATCTTGACTACCAATCGCTTGAAAAATTTTTGTCAACCAATTTCCAGGGTGATGAAGTTCATGCTTCCGTCACCACTGGTATATCTTATAGAGCACAATTATCTTGCTCTTAATTTTGAGCTTAAAGCCAAGCCTTCGTTGAGTTTAATGAGCCGACACTAACAACCTTTTTGTTTCACGTGCCACTGCGCAATTATATCATCCTTTCCCTATATACGCACATCCCTTTCCTGGTCAGAACATAAAAACACGTTTCTTGCTTAATGAAGAGAGTAGGGCTTTCCTCCCTTAGTAGTAATTAGTATTTCTATGGCAACTAACTTAATGGGTTTTCCGAACAGCTGAAATATCCTTCCTTTTTTTGATGAGAAATTTGGCGCATCAAAATTGTAGCCACGTATAGGTGGACTACCATTTTAACAAGTAAGTGTAAGAGGTCTCTACTTTTGACAACCTTTTTATTTGAATTTTGCCTAAAGGGAGATACAATTCAACTCTACAGGAAGTTATTTCTTTTCGTTCAACCATTGTTATAAACGCCAAAAAACAAATGTAGTTATGTTCTGCACTGTAACGTTTTAACTTCATCTTTTTCAATCTTCTAATTTTCGTTACTGAGACACTGAGGTTTGGGTTGTTACAACGAAGTGAACCCCTGTTCAACTAATGCGACCACACGAATGAACCGTCAAACTAAGAGGAGTTTGGCGATAACCGAACTTCAAGTTGAAGAGTCTCTTGCTGAAACTATATACGTTAGTTAAAAACAAGTTAAATTGCTACAGTTTGAAGTAAGCCTGCCGCATTTGACGTCCTCCATCAAAAAATGATATTCGAGTCAGGGAACCAAACATCACACTTGACAACCAGGCATACCTGACTGGCACCTCCAACTCGTTGCACGGCTGGGAAGGCACAGTCGAACGTAGCATGGGAAGCTGTAATAAACATCAGTCTATCTTCGATTTCCATGTTGTCTCCGTGCTGCAGGGCAAAATAGTGGTAGAAAATGTCATCTTTCACTAACATTGAAGTCTGGCTCTTGAATTGTTTGGAAAAAACGACGCGCGATAGTTCTGTTGTAATGGTGTAGCAGCATGGGCGCATCATTAGTTCCCGCACAAAAACAAAGCTTGCTCTAAGGAAGATGAATGCTTTGAGGAGGTAGAATAGTTTTTATTTTGCTTTTTATGAAATAGATTTATCAGTTAAAGTAATTTTACAGACACCAGTAATTTTACTGTGTAGCAGCACTGCTAAGAATCCTTAACCAGCTTTTCTCATTGATTTTCTGATTAAACCTTTTTACACCAATTCACTTTGCATTTTACTTCTCAACAAACACAATTTACTTGAAAATGGCGTGATTGATGCTCCGTATATTTTTAAAGATATTTTTCGACCAAGCGCATAATGAAACTAAGCAAAATAAGGCTATTTAAATAGCTGTATATTGAAGACAATATTGGAGACAATATTCACATTTCTTGAACTTACCAAGTATTTAAGCGGCCCTTCCGAAAGTTCTCGTAGCCCGCAAGCAATTTCATAATTACTCATTATTTCCATTTGTGCAGGGAATTTCGATTTCAACATGGCCAGCCACTTCGCAGTGGGCATGACGATGGGAACGTGCACCAGATCCCATTCAACATCCGCACCTGTTGATAGACGCTGCTCCTAAGATCAAACCATTAACGGGTACGGAACCAAAGTTGCGTCACGAAGGTTAACCGTGATTCTAGCAACAGCGTAAACAGTTAAAACAGTGAAAGTTATCAATAACGTTGGTGAAAAATTGAGCATTTCAAAGTTTTTCGTAATCCATAAGAAAAACTGAATAACGTTGTTTAGCAACGTCGTTTCGTGAAGCAAAACACCGACAATTGTTATTGTTACAAGTTACTATTTTTCTATTCCAGGTAACATATTCGGCGTTTATATTTCTTGGAGTAATAACAGCATGGCGTCAGCGGAGGCCCAGGGCCCCCCACCATGTTTGTGTGTTTAGCCACATGTAGGATACATGTGCGTGCCGCTTAGTCATTTTTATTAGCCAAGAAAGTTTGTTTGCAGGCGCTATGAAATTATCGGTCGTCCAGAAGGCAGTATTTCACCTGAGTGTTGTTTTATATTTTGACGAAACAACTTTTACACTTGTTGTTTTTCTGAAAGCCGGTCAGGGACCTGAATCTGGTGAGTGCAAGGTCAAGCCACGTGGAACGCTATAGCTTACGTCTCTACTCGTTACTGGTAGATTTTAGGTCTGCCTTACTTAGATTTGCACAGGTCGCATATGACTAGCATTGTTAAGTAAGGCTACCATACGTCTTCTTTTGGGAATAGGCTACATGTCCACTTTTTTCATTAGAAATGAAATAATCTCTGACGACATTCAAAAACGTCAAAATAACCTCCTTTTTATATTTTTTATTTTACATCGCTATCATCAGTGGCGTAACTAAAGTTTTGAGCCTGGGTGGTAAACTTAGATAAAAGGGGCCCGCCCAGTGGCCACTGTACGGGGTTCACTAGTCAACACTCAGAAAAAACTTGAGAAATGATAGTAAATCCGGATGTGGATGGCTAAACCAAAACCCGAAATCACCGGAGAGTAATCCGAAAAACACATAGAAACAACAACGTACTGAAAACCATAAGAATGCTAAAACCGAAATATACGTTTAGTGGGAGACCGGTTTTTACATTTAGCTTGCCAAGGGGGAAATTCGCCCCTCTGCCCCCGTCAGTTACGACACTGGTATGATATACTCTGTTGCAGAGGTTCCTAACCTTTCTCTGACCATGTATCCCTTTAGCATTACGACAGATGAGCATGTACCCCTTCAGCATTTCAAAAGCTAAGCATGTACCCCTTCAATATTTCGACAGATGAACATGTAACCCTAAAATTTATTATGACAAAATGTTTTATCATGCTTAATCACAGATATAATAAGAAATAAGCACATAACGGCTTTTAAAAAAATGTTTCCTGATATGTATAAATATATGGAAATAAAAGATATCTAACTATATGCTTCTGTTCTATGGCTAACCGTAAATATACCCCTTCAGATAGGCAAATGTACCCCTACGGGTACATGTACCCCAGGTTGGTAACCTCTGATCTATTGTATTTACATGTAGTAAGCTGTCCTTACCCAACTGCAACAAGGTACGAGCTGGTAACGTAACTTTGTTTATGGGAGGACCTGCAAGTTGTCTAATTAATCTATGTTTAGGTTGAGTGACTTCTCGGCTGGGAAGGCAGGAATGCTTTCACATTAATCGTTACATAACAGTGGTAAATCTTTTTTCGATATCTCAATGACTTTGGCATTAGAGCACGGACTTCTGACTCCACTATAGGTTCTGTACTAGCTTTGCTGATGAAGCGCGATGATCAGTGTATTGTACATAGCTTAGTGTAGTACTCTGTAGTAATTATAGCTAATCAGTCATGCTAAAAAATGAATAAATTCGTCAGAAGTATCCCTTTTTCAGAAAAGGACTAAATGATTTTGAAGCTGAGTGAATTACGTGTGGTTGCATTTACAACGTTCGCAAAATAGAGTGAAAAGACTGCTGTGACTTTGTGAATATAGAGTACCAAAAACTTATTGTTCAAAGCGTAAACAGGTGGCTATCACTTTATCCTAGCTTGCCATAGATGCTTCAAATGTATCCAGCTTCACACTCATATTTCATGTCCATCGACAATCCAACTTTGTTCTGAAACTTTTTTAGAAATTCACTGAGCGAACTCTGTTTAAAGACATTAAGATAATTGTAACCATTTCTGGTTGCTTTTAATGAGCAAGTTCAGAATATTGAGAAGTCCAAAGCATCATCTGTCAAGGACAGAAAATCGAAGAACATGTTGTGACAGACTTTGATATATGTAACGATGAAAATAGACCCAGCTTAACCAGCAGTGCAGTAGTAGAAGAACGTTAAGATGTATCATCGAAAAACATGATAGATGAGGTGGCTGACGCTATCACTGGAGGCAAGGATACCGGTCTCTGGGCCTTCTGGCCAGCCAATGTACCCACAAAAATGCGGAAATATTGGTTGAAATATCAAACAGGTTCTTTCTGACATTGTGATGAAAAGTCATTTTTAGAACATGATGTTCCACAACACAGAAAGACAGAAACTTCTCACTGAAATGTACCACAAGTTGTATTTGTTGCCAGAACCACAATGGCGAAGTAGTTGAGTGAAGCTGGCTTTGTTTTTTTCCTTCACAAACTTGTGCTAAATGTTTCACTTGTATACTGATGTGCGCGGATACGACTAAATGTGCGCATTTCCTCGTTAGAAAAGGAATATTCGACTGGAAGCACGCTCTTGAGCGCCTGAGGAACCACGAGCATTCAATGAAACATGTAGATACCACAATTACATTTAGTCGCAGATGTAATTAATAACTATAAAGAATTGATACAGAACTAGCCAGTTAGGTCAACCAAAACCAAAAATACCGGAAATCGCCTCTGCCTGGTTTCTGTTTTAAAATTTATTGCTGAGCGAGAACTGCAGTTTAGAGATGATAAAAACGTTGGATCCCCAGAAAGTTTTTTTCAAAAAATTTTCAAAACTTTTTTCAAGCAAATATTAAAAAAAGAAGATGCGATGTTTCTAGCAACTGGTTTTGCAACAGTTTCACAAATCGCTAATCACTGTCAAATACTATGCTGCATCATAAAGTTTTGTTACAGTTGAGTTAACAAACGTGACGTCACAAGATTATGTCATAAATATTAATGATATGTGGAAATACTAGTGACTTCATCGATCATCCCCTACAACATTTTGTATCCGCATATGGGGCCTGGGCCCATACGCCCACCACGTCTGGGCCCCAGGCCCCACCATCTAAATCCGGCGCTGCATGGCGTACATCTGAGTTGTATAGCGCCAAGTAAGTAAATAGGGGAAAGCCATCGATTTTGTTTTCTCGTTGGAGGTATTTGGAGAAATCTCATCATCTTACTCTTTAGTCTAAAAAACGTCGGTGAGTAACATGCTGTGTTTCTTTATCAAAGAAACTTCCCATTTTTCCGCTACACCATAGGGTGCACACGAAACATACTGAGCACTTGAAGAGAATGGTGGGCGCAGCAGAGTCCGCCAAGATTTGTTGTCACAACCTATGTTCAGTATGTTTCGTGTACAGTTTCCCTTGCAGTTGGAAATCACAGTGAAAACTTAACAAAAACTTGCCTAAAATCTGGTCTTCCATTAATAAGTATTATTAGTAAGCTAGACTTTTAGATTAAAAGCGTGCAAAGTTTCTCCAAAATTATTTCAGTAATTTGTCCTTATCACGAATCAATTTTGGGCGTACTCGTTTTGATTATTTTCATCAGGTTCTGCATACAAACAAAAGTTGCTTCACCAACTGTTGCAAACTTTTTAATATAATGATTTTCACCTAGTTTTTGCAAGCCACTGATGATGTTCATGTACGGTGTGTCATTATCGGCAAATCTCTGTTTGGCACCAGCGAAATACGGAAGAGTATTCAGGTTTCCCGGACGATGAATGATCAATATCTAAGCACAACAGCGGTTAGTGAGCGACCTGCCAAATATGCAAAGGTGTTAATCTTATGACATAATTTTTTCCAGCAGCAGACACATTCGAGATTTTCACGTTAATTTTCGCTTGCAGGTAAAGCGTAAGCGGTCTATTTAAAAGTAAAATTGTACAGTACATTAACCTAGAGTCGTACTAGCTTGTTACAACACAAGTTTGAAGTTGAAAAGAACATCTTTGTGTTGAAATAAAAAATCTAACCTGAATTTTAGATTTAAAATATTTTTTCTATGCGTTTTTTGAGATTTCTTGTTCCTGGCAATAAACGCTGATATCATTTGTAGCATTTATTTCTCTCTTGTATAAAATGAAAGATGAATATATGGCTTTTTGCCAAATAAAGCTTTTAGGATTTAAGATTAAGAATAGCTTTATGTCAAATCTGTGAAGCTTTAAAAACACAAATAGCAGTCGTAATATTCTTCCCTTAGTAAGATTAGCAGTCGTAAGACGTTCCATTTCAAAAAGACTTTAACCAAAAGATTTTCCTAGCTCGCATTAGACATTGTCAGGAGAATGTCCCAGTGTTTAGTGTTTTTATTTCGCATAAATACTCTTTACTAAGGAACAAATAAGTTTTTCTTAGATATCAAAAGTTGTCATTTGAATGCTTTTTCTATTAACACTATTAAGACACCGCGAAAAGGCTTTTACCAAGTCTATGGCGAAAAGTCATTTGGAAATATCAATTCCAAAATATTAAATTGTTGTTGGTTTGGTTAATTGTGGATTTGTTATCTGTAAATAATTTTAAATGTACGCAAGAACTACGAGCTCAGCGATGATTCTACTTGTTAGTTGGAAAAACTATCCAGAGGTTATAAGACAACATTGTTTGGAGACCATTTAGTAAGATTAAGACGAACAAACAAATACACTAAAAAGAAAAGACATTGATTGAGACTCAATGATTACTGTCTATAAAGAGTTTGCAAAACTTGTTGCAAAAACTATCTGAAAAATAAAAGATATCGGCTTTCACTTGAGATATATTACTAGGGATTTTTAAAGATTAATTCATACAAACATGGAATAATTTGGTGTTGCGAGAGATAAACATGGGCCATGTACGCATATATAGTTCATTTCATATTCACTTACCTTTCCAAACTCGTCCAGAGTTTTCATAATATTCCTGAGAGTGACGTTTAAATCAGTGAAAAATTGCACTGCATCATGAATTATGACGCGATCGAATGGAGCTCGTTTGTAAGTAGGATCTTCTGAAGCCTGTGAAAGCCAAACTCAACAGCTTCGTCTACTCGCAGATACGTGGAATGCAGCTGAACTTTAAGAGAGCCAATAATGACGTTTTGCATTGTGACACATGCAGCATTTTATTTCAACATGCGGTTGTTGATATAACGAATACAACAATAATTTTAGGTACTTCGCAAAGTTTATGAAGCCATCGTGATTTGCAATGCACAACATGACTTCATGCAAGCTAGTTATCAAATGGATGTTGGTGGTATGCGTATGGGACCACAAAACATCTGACAGTGGCGGAGGAACATATTTTTAATTTGGGGGCCGTTGAGTTGGGCGGCTACAGGGGCCAATTATGCTACAGGGGCCAATTATGTTACTTTAATTGTTGCTATATGTAAAAAAATAAAGTAGAAATTCTTCCGACCTGAAACGATGACGTAGACAGGGTTCATAGCTGGGAGGAACTGATAGGGGTCTTGAGTTCAGTAATAATATATATTTCGTAATTTTTATTAAAAAGAAAGCTAAAGTAAAATGGTCACCGGCTGTTTTCTGCATCTTTTCGTAACCAGGGATACGTCAAAGCTTCCAAAAGTCTTACAAAACTTGGTTCTGCCTTTAGTCCTTTTAGACATTTTTACTGTTTTGTCCTTGAAATATACCCAGGCTCGCTCTCTCAATAAACCCAGTTGCTTCCCACGGCCCCAGAAGCCCCGTCTGCCAACGCCTATGAAATCAAACAGAAGCTTAGGTAAAGGACACGGGGAAGCCAAGCTAAATTTTGAATGCTTAATGGCGTCCCTGGCACTCCATTAGCTCCGCCCATATATCCTGATGATTTGCTTAAGTTATGAGTACAGACAGGTTAAGCCATTAATTAAAAATACCAGTAAAGCCAGTCAATGTGCAACGCTGGTTATTGAGAGTCACGGAAAATCAAATAATGAGAGCATTTACACAAAAAAGTATTAAATAATCAAAACCTTGCGAAACGTATCACTTACTCTTGCAAAAAACTCTTCCGCACCCACGTGGGTGATTTTAAATCCCAACAGCTTATTCTTCTCTGCAATGTCTTTGTAATCCACTTTGCCTAAAATATGTTGCTTGCTTTAAGGATGACGACATACATGGTATGGTGTTTAATTCAACATAGTTCCAAATAACTTACCTAATTTTATAAATTTCACTCAATAAAACCTTTTGCGAAACACAGAAAACCTGTCTTAGCAATAAACCTCTTTCGGTTACGATATAACGCAAGCCAATGTTTGTGAATGTTTGAAACGTTACAAACATAAATACTTGTACTTCCAATAAATTTTGCTGTATTTTAAACAAGAAAATAAATCACATAATTCAAAGTTCTTAGTCTTTTATAAAACATGTTCACAAAATTTTTGGTAATAAAATGATAAATATCGGCACCTCAACGAAAATGTTCATATTGGACAAGGCTGTGTCCTTGCTCTTACTGTCTTTCCCGTAAAGAAGTTCATTGTCAACAGTGAAAGCAAACGTCCGCGCTGGCAAACATTTGTCAAAAGTATGTACAACGGTTATAAATGCAAATAGTTTCTACCTGGAAACACAGAACGTATTGGGTTTGTGAGGCAGAAATAGTCTTCCAGCTGTGTTGCCAGCGATCCAGTTTCTTGACCAATGTAAACTACACGATGAAAGGTGTCAACTTCAAGGTACTTGTGAATGAGCTGCAACACATTTCAAACACAATTTCTTCCAAATGTGAAGACAAAAGTTTGCATCAAACCCATTGAAATGCTTCGTGTTTTTTGTGCGTTTCACTTAATGCAGATAAGAAACTCATGACGTTGATGCTGCTGTTTGTAAATTGATAACCCACAGTCCGGGTTGGTCAACATGCGCAAAGATTTGATGGAATGTTTGAAAAAGTGATGTACTGCAAAGGTCTGTAAACCAGAGAAAATCTTCAGTACTGCCGAAAATTTAATTTTCAAAGGTCAAACGTTAGAACCATCTATATGTAAAAAAGAAACAAACATAGGTTTTTTAAAGTTATACTTCATACATGTTTTTCTGTACTGTACTTCACAGATTCAAATTAGTGACATATAATTAATAAAGCATGGATTAAAACTTCAAAAACTGTGGACAACACTTTTTATTTTTGTTAACAACAAAAAAACTTGTGGCTGAAAAGCGTTTTTATGTAAATAGTTTAACGTTGCTTGATTTCTATATTAAAACTATTTTTCTTCTATTCTCTCAAACGATGAATACTGAGAGCGCTAATGTAATTTGTATATAAACGCTGTTAGTTTTGAAACTTCATCTTTTCTTTCAATATGCTTTAAGTCCGTTTTATCATCACAGGTCACAGCAGGTACTGAGAGCATGTTGTATTTTGAAGGAGAGAAAATAGATAACACTGGTATACATAAAAAAACTTTTTTTGAGTTGTTTCAGATCTGTGAATTGATTTTGAATGTTTCGAAGCTGCTGAATTCAAAAATAAACTCAGTTTCTCTTCATCACGTCAAGATTTTTTGCAATATCACGATTTTAGTTTAAAAAGTAGCAAATATGCTATCCAAACACTACAGTTACCCCTTTAAATGATTGTCACAGCAATGAAAATACTTTTAACACTTTGAACGCCATGTTCCTGAACGTGCAGTTTTTTACGCAGATCGCCACACCACGTTCCAGAACGTCGCGCAGTTCTTTGTGCTGATCGCCAAGCCACGTTCCAGAATGTCTAACTGCATTGGCAGGGTAGACGTGCGCTGCAGACAATCGTGGCGATCAACGTGACTTGACGCGCCAGACACTGTGGCATTGATTGTTAACTAGCTGTTCCTCTTAATTAACACTGACATAACCTGTTTCATCGCTTAGGTTAAAAATATCTTCAATGAAAAGAAAATACTCCAGCAATCCTGTTGTATTTTGCTACATTTGTGGAAGTTTTACACTAACAGCACAAAGACAGTCTATCAACGGACTTTGTGTAAAGAACCTATTTTGCTGATTTTAAAATCAAGCTTAGGGATCAAGATAAAGCATGTGTTCCACATAAAGTCTGTAGGGCCTACAAGCTGTGTAGAAACTTTGAGATCATGGTCCCATGGAAAAGATAAGCACCTTCTTTTTGGCATTCCAGTGATCTGGAGGGAACAAATAGACCATGTTGCAGATCTTTACTTCTGAATGGTAAATGTGAAAGACTTCAATAAGAAAAATAAACAGCTACTCAAGTATCCAAACCTCAATTTAGCTTTAAGGCCTGTTCCACATGTTGTGGATACACCCAAGCCTGTATTCAACTGCCTTCCCGATCGTGAAGAAGATGATAGACTCAAATATTCTTCAACTTCAACAGATGATATGTCTGTCGATAGTTTTAGCAAAAGTTGTTGGTTATTGCCTGCCTCTTTATTTGGCCAGTCTGAAATAAATGACTTAATTCGTAATTTGCATCTACCCAAACAATTATCTGAGCTGCTGGCATGAAGATTACAAGAAAATCACCTGCTTCATCCTGGAACCAATACCACAGTTTATCAAAATAGAGAGCATGAATTTTTTCAGTTTTTCTCTTTCAGTTATGGTCTGTTACATTTCCATGATCTAGAATCCATCTTAGAGGTAATGGGTTTGACACAATAAAAAGATGAAGAATGGAGACTTTTCATAGATAGTTCAAATCAAAGTCTTAACTGAATGTTCAATAGGTATGGATAAATGCTTATATGGCAATAAATAATATGGATCCGTACCTATTGGACATGCAGTGAAGCGTAAAGAAAAACATGATACCGTCAAGTTGGTTTTGCAAATGCTTTACATCTGTTGTACACAACTTGTTTGGAAAACTAAATCACCTAACTACTAAGATTTGATCAATGAGTTTTAGCAAGTTACTACATGTTGGGATGCAACATCAGCATCAAGTTGCGTTATTTGAAATCTCAGACACATTTCCAGATCACTTGGGTGATGTCAGTCAAAAACAAAGCGAGCATTTTCACAAGGACTTCAAAATTAAGGAGGATCGTTATCAAGGATGGAGGGACACACACATGATTGCAGACTATTGCTGGAGCCTAAAATGAGACTGCCCCAGTAAATCACATGACAGAAAATCACTGAAACACAAATTTCTAAGTTTTGTCAATCATATTTTACTGAAACTACTCAAAACTATTCAAAATGGCTTTCTGTTTCTTTTGTGTCTAAACACCATCCAGATTTGGTTTGAAAATCTGTAGATGTACATAGGTTTAGGAGAAGCAAATTTTTGGGGGTGCAAAAGATTTTTGACCGAATTTTCCCAAACTTGCCCGAAAAGCTTTGTGGGACATTCCCTACAAAATTTCTCCACAAAGATCAAAGATCATGAATACCTTTTTTTGGTATGACATCCAAAAAAGGTCTTCATGTGTTTCCTGGAAATGTTGGGTGCCATTTGTTGAAATCAAACAACATTGGCCGCCATTTTTGCTCAACTTTTCAGCGATTTTGCTCGGATTTTCGACAAATCAAAATTTTTGGGGGTGCGCTTGCACCCCCGGTTCCTATATCACGTGATGCGCTGTAGCATGAATGTGTGTTTTTTCTCTAGTGTGACATTTTGTCTGTCCATTTGTGCTTAACTTTTAACCACATAGTGACAAAGGAATGAAATTTGAATAAGCATTGGATTTATTTTAGACTAGTCCAATTTAGGAATTAACGCCCTACTCCGCAGTAGTGCTGCAACAAGTGTTACGTGTTATCTAATAACAGTGTTAAGAATGTGTCTGTAACCCTATGGTTCTGTCTTCAATGCAGTTGCAAAAAGTGTCTGTAA
>JGI24159J19872_10008409_pt1 | contig 13510 bp, 5 predicted proteins | sample Ectturendosymbi4_FD_19872 | JGI IMG/M metagenome (IMG submission 19872) | reverse complement strand
AGAATGCATACATTTTTCAATTTTACTTGTTTACTGATATCGTTTGCAAGGTATCTGCTTTAAAATCGGTTATTTATCAGCCTTCTCTAATAATTTTAATTGTGTTTTTTGTAGATGAGTACTTTTTTCTGTAAAATCAAAAGACTAACTTCTGCTTGATCGTATTTTGCAAAAGTGGGAGATGAACGTGCATTTACATCGCTTCAAAACAAGTTTCCGTATTCCTGGAAAGTGCAAGCAGGGTTTATGAATTCATCTGAAAAGAATTATCACTTTAAGTAACCAATGCAGCTGAAGGTCGGAGTCGGTCCTGAGCCGGAATTGGAGTCGGAGTAGGATAATCGAAATTGCCAGGAGTCGGAGTCGGATGACGGGACTTCCGACTCCACAGCCCTGGTGTTAACTGTGGCGAAACGTACTTGTTAGCTTTAGAGCAGAACCGTGGTGATAGTCGATTGTGCCTTAGTTTTCGCAAATAGGCCTACCCAACCTTTTTCACTTTTGTGTAGAGTGGGTCAAACATATGCAACTTTGTTTAGAGAACATGTGTAACTTTCCCCAATTTACGATATTGTCTTTTTTGTATTTGTGAATTATATTGTTAACTCTAAAAAGTAAGGCTAAATACCTAATCGTATTTGGGAAGCAAGCTTAGTGCAAGTAGCGTACAAAATTTCTTCCGATGTCCCATTTCACAGCGTTTCATGACATAAGATCCAAACGTTTTTCAAACGCATAGATAGACTCTAGCCTTTACGCTATCATCTGCATACGTCAACAAGTCGATTAAGAATTGTACAAGATCCATGTCTTATATGTGCGCATGTTTTGTAGACCTACTTCGCGGTCGGTGTCTTAGCGCAAAGTCGCTGCTCGGCTTCGATTGAACTTGTGCTGGTATACATCACAACAGTGTAGATATAAAAAGCGCAATCATAATGGTGGACACGATGACTTCTTGCTCAACTGCAATATTGGCTGCAAAAAGTATACTGCAGATTTTGCACTTATGGCATCGAGATTTTCACATGTGTTTTTGCAGGAAAATTTTGCGAGTAAATGGTGGCTTTGATCCAGAGTAGAAGCTAGAAACTTTACTAAAAACAAATTTTTAAAGCTCAACGAAAATTGAATTTCTATTTACCGACTTAAATCTTAATTTCAGAAAAAAGCGTCAGAAAAATGCATGTTTTATGGATGATGCTTTAAAAACAAGAGGCATATTTCAAGTTCTTTTAAGAAAAATATTAGGTACCCGGTATGGACCTGTAGGGCCCCGATTCCTCTGATTCTAGAGACCCGATTTTCTCTGATTCTAGGGACCCGATTTTCAATTCTAGGGACCCGAACGGGTCCCTAAAATGACTTAAAAACCCAGCATATTTATATGTTGAGACTTGCTTGTTTTTTGTCCCCCCTATCAAAATTTCTGGCTACGCGCCTGCAAGAAACCATCGTAAAATCAAGCATAATTTACTCATATATCCAACTTTGAACAATGAACAAGCAAGTTTAAGAGGTATCGGTTTTTGTTCACTGCACCGTCTGCTTTGTTTTGCTTATGGTGTTTATAGTGAAATGAGAATAAATTTACAAATGATAAAAACAATTCATTTAATATTTTTCAACAGTATGTCGCTACCATACTCGCACCACCCCTCGCGAACTTTTTACCTTGCACGCCCCCAATTTACGAACCCAGGCTCTGTAGCAGGTTTTCTCAACCCTTCTCCCGTTAAGTACCCCCGATTCATAAAACAATCAACCCGAATCCCCAAGTTAGATGGCGAAGCCGTGGATTTCACATTGTTGCATCACAACAACTCAAGATCAGGAAAAATCTACACGGAGTTTTAATCGGCACGCATTTTCCTCTACTGTAGGATATTAAAATATAGCACTACATGAAAACTCAACTGCCATCCAAGTACCCCTGTAAATCTTCCCGTTAACCCCTGGGGGCTCGCGAACCCCAGGTTGAGCACCACTGCTCTAGAGAGCATCGGAAGATATTTTGAAGACTGCAAGTCGCAGATGAACAATACTGTAGCAGAAAATCGCCAGCCTACGGGAGGAGAGATATAGTTTAGGGCCTTAAGATAACCATGGCATTGTTTCATCTCTCTCGCTGACCACTTAACATACGTGCATTTGCATTCCCCCGTCAGGCAAGTTCCCATCAGATCCATGCAGTATGTGCTAGTAGCCCTTACAATACAAAGAAGCATCTAGTTACAGCATTTTAATAAAAAGTAATTTTTGTAACTTCATTGTTTGGATGCCCCCCTGCCTTCGATGCCCGGAGCCGTCACGACGTTCGTACCCCCGCGTGCACGCCTCTGAATGCAAGCCGCAAATTGGTCAAATTCAAGAATTCAGTCTCGTATAAGGGACGTTGAGCAACACTTCTCATTCAGTCAACGGGCAAGTCAATACAATCATTTCCGAAGCACAATGCACCCCGTCGCTTCTAAAACGGTAAATTGAGGAAAAGCGAAGAAATGACTTTCCATCGCTTTGTGTGAAAGAGGATTGGCATGTTATATTTTTCAGTTGGACAACAATTTTTTGTGTTCTATTTTGTGAAATTTCTCAAAAACTCTCAGAAATTTTTGCTATAACAAGAAACATCTGCATGTTTTTTAGTGGAGCGTTCCTTCACCGTGTTGGCGGTACACCTACTTAGGCCCACATTGTGCTATTACAGTAAGAACGATAGAACCACGAAAGTTAAAACAAGGCTGTTTTTGGATTCAAGTCAAGTTATTTATTCATAACATTTTTATAAGATTCAATGCAAGTACAAACAAACTGTAATTCTGACCCACTCAGAGCCAATCTTTATCTCGATTCGCGCGTTCAATTTTTATGGTTACAATGCTATGCATATTCAGCAAAAGTTTTTACAGGTATGCTGCCTCATGCTCCAATCCTGTTGATATATTCAGCATTTTGCTGATGCCCAGGAATGCAGTGGGGTCCGAACGCGTTCACACACCTTTTTCATGTTTTCCTTTATAATTTAATGAAAGTGATTAAATGTTGATTTAAAATTAATTTTGAAATCCTGTTGAAAATGGCTAGTTTTTCGGGTGTGTTCCCACACTTCTTTTTTCAGCACTACACCCTGCTAATGGCATAACGACAGGGTAGTCGCCAGTAAAAGTCGGTGATTGTGGATCACCTACTGGATGGTTAGTGTTTCAATGCAAAAATTTGATTTTTAATGTAATTTGTGTTTTTCTGGCGTATTTTTCAAATTTTTCTGCAACTCGCCAGAAACAAGTGATCGGAAGTAGCGATGACGTTTCTATTTAATTTCCTGAAAATTTGGTAGGAGGTTGGAAAACCTTGGAGCAGATTTGTTGTCCTCCTTTTTCTCAAAGTTTTGTTTCACTACAACGGCTTGGATTGCAATCATAAATTTCCCCCTCCCGATTGCTGTTTGGCTCCTCAAACAGAAACAGCTGGTTTTTTTTCCTGCGTAGCAGATACGCTTGACTTAAACATTCAACCAGTTAATTCCACCTAACACATTGCTTGTGCTTTTCGGCGTTCATTAGCTCATCTGTAGTTGTCAGTATGGCGCAGAAAGAACACACCGTCTACTATGTTGTCTTCCAATGCCCAATCCATCGACCTCCCCATGGACTGCATGGCCTGACAGTTCTGGTTGATTAGACAATCGAATGGCTGATAAAACACCTGCCCTGAAATCTATTGCGGACTATAGCAGTGGATTGAAAGAACTGGTTCATACGATGAAGAAGAAACTCATCTGTTTTTCTACATGACAGGCCCGCAGTCACGACGTGCATTCGGAGCAGCGCCCCCCAAATTTTTTTGTACCCCCCAATTTTTGTTGTGCCAAGACAAATTTTTTAAAATATATAATAAAAACAAAAATCTTTCCCCCATAAAAATGTCTTTTTCTCCCTCAAATCTTAAAAACTTTGTTAATGGCCTGCTAAAGGTGATGAGAATTTAAGTGTGTTTTTTCGAGTAGTGAGAGTTAAACACGGTATATGTCCAACTTGAAAAACTGTGTTCATAAACTCACAATTTTCACAAGCAAGCAATTTACAATCACTTCTTTGTAAACTTTATGAACCTAAATAACATTTTTCTCCTGTGCTTGTGTTTAATTGATTTAAATACCATAGCAGTATTTTATTCATGTAGACTTATTTATTAATGCAAGCTTCGTTAGTAAAATTGCTGGAAATGCAGTTACAATTACGACCGGCATCTAGGCAAAGCCACGAACCTCTCACGGTGTCGCACACCGCCAAGAACTGTTGCGGTATGTTCCAGTACTCCAAGCCGGTAATAAACTCCCTCAGGCTTACGAAGGTTCGAAGGTTTTAAGGCTTTTTGTGGTCAATTTAATCACACGTTGCTATTCTTGCACAAACGGAAAGCCAACGGCAAATAGTTGATGGTCGGAGCCATGCTACGGTCATGCCATTTAGTTGCTACTGCCGGAAACTTGTGTAAGAGTAGCATTACTTGGCATGTGCTTGAAAATAATGTCGCGCGCAATTCATTTGCCCTTGCAATTTTTTTCTAGAATTGGATTGCTGTTAACAGATGCCACTCATTGCAGATTTGATCTGCAATAAGACCCCTAGAATCATTCAGGGTAATTGTGAATAATATCTGACGAACATGAAGATAAACGTGTTATGTTTTAGCATCCCCAGTGTAAGCTTTCGCATGTACTTGACCTGAACTCCACAATTTGCGACATTGAACTACTTTCATCATCGTTTCAGGTTACGAAGATGAAGCAACATTTCGACCATGGTAACATCTCGTCGTGTGTGATTCACCGATGGTTTGAAAGATTGTATGCGCCTTGAAGTTCCTTCTCCCTAAATACTAACAGATGGCGACAAGACGCAAGTCGCTGGAACTGATTCATCACTTACGTCACTTAGATTAACCAAACATTTTTTTCCAGGAAATTTACTTTTCTACATCTTTTATCACTTTTCTATCAATTTTTGTGAGACAAAATGCATTTTTACTTTAAAAGTTCACGTTATTTGTTCAGATTTCGAAAGTAAAACAAGTGTATGCAATCCGCGTAATATTTGTCACGATTTGATGCTACCTTCTTTCATTTATACTATTTTTGTTCATTGTTTCCAATATTTACCTATTTCCAATAAATCCCAGCAAGTAAGCCCTTTAAAACTATAAACGAAAAATGGATATCGGTTAAAAAGATATTCAAAACGTAAATCCTTCCCCTTGCAGATTGACAGTTTTATAACCAAAGTTGTTGGACACGTTAACGCAACTAAGTGATAGAGTTTTGCATTGTCAATGTCGTATTTGTCTTCAACAGAGTAGTCTAACCAAGTCAGCAGGAGAGACCAACTAGGCATATTTAGCTAGAGCGGTTTGCTACGTCTGAATCTAAGACCGACACTAAGCAAAAACTCACAAGAATGACGCCAAGAGCGGGTGCAATTTTTAACCAACTTTGTAAGTATCAAGAGAGAAAGCAGACCTCTGAAAATGAGGGACTGAGACTTAAAATTTTAAAGCCTGCGACTGAAATCGAGATACATCTTGTGACAACCAAAGACACGCTCTTTGTTTGATTTAAACAATTGACTTCGACATCATCCCTTGCCTGGTGACTGAGAAAAAAATGGAGATCGACATACCAGAGATCCAGGGCCGTCGCCAGCGGGAGGGCCAGTGGTGCCCGGCCCCCCCATTTGAAATCGGTGCCCCCCATTTCACGTTTGGCCCCTTGGTTGCTACATACATCCAATATTGTATTTTTTAAATGTGGCCCCCCCTTCTGGTTTTTGGCCCCTCCTTCTGGTTTTTGGCCCCCCTGCTGCTAATTCCTGGTGACGGGCCTGCAGAGATCGAGGCTAAGATGCGAAAGATCTTATTTGAAACACCGGCAATCTTGTTATCTACGAAATAAAAGTGGACAACTCGCTCCTTTATCAGCCAAAATCATCTGATGCAAAGCGGTTACTTGACAAACCAGCTTTACATTTCGCATTAGCCTTAATGCCACACCGTGACGTAATCTGAGCAGAGCCGGTGATGTTTGAAAAACAGGCGGGAAACTTGGTTCCCGCCATTTGCCGCGATCTGACCGGAATTTTTGAAGGTTCGCTTTGAACTTTACATTCACTTTGCAGTGCATTTCTTTATAAATATATTATAGCTTTTGTGGAGGTTGCAAACACCTTATTTTCGGGCGGTTTGAAGATTGCAATAAAACTGCTCGCCAATATATGCGCGGAAGTTTCCGCAGTCTAAAGGTCTAGATTAGACCAGGGGCAGGTCCAGCCAGTAAGGTTAGGGGGGGCGATTTTAGTAATATTTGGTAGTCAAGTTGAATTATGTGTTTTCTATTGTAAGAGAGATGAAGTATACTTCACAACGTACAATGCTGTTACAAAACAGTGGACGGAAAAATGGCCTTATATCGCGAATGTTGTTTTCCGAATTGTAAAAATTCAGGTAAATAAAGCTACTTTCGTAGCATTTAGAGGGGCGATCACCCCAATCGCCCCCCTGGTCCGACCCTGGACTAGACTGAGGTAAAGAAATGTGGGAAGATCAATGAACGTTTCCGGCTGCCATGAAAAGTTTTCTAAAAACTGTAGCAACGCGCATTCCGTAGTGAAAATGTTTGCCGTGCATTTTGTGTTTTCATCGCGTGAAGTTATTTTCAAAGGTGAATCCTAAAAGGCCATCACCCTATAGCAGCGTTTCTTAACCTTTTTCTATCTCAGCACCCCTTTTGGTCACGCCTAAGCAGTCCAGCACCCCTACCATTGGCTAATACCTGGTTACTATAAGGATAAAGACAAGTGCACTGCATCATATGCCTTTACCTTTGACCGCCACATATCTGACCTTCCACAGCACCCCTGTAATTGATTTTAGGACCCCCTGGGGGTGCTAGCCCCNCAGGTTAAGAAATCCTGCCCTACAGAATATGAACTTGCCACTCTATTTGTCAAAGTATGTGCAATAATTTCTTGTTAAACAAAACCAACCAACGCAGGCTTTTCAATGGTCAGTTATACAACAAATTGGTGTCCCCAACTTTTCTTAGAAACCAGCAAAAGTAGCAAGGTCATGTCTTAAAGCAAAGCTGGCAATTATAAAATTATTAATACCCCTTCGGGGTGGAAATATCCCAACACTGGGCAAGGGGTTTGATTCTTAGAGAACTTTATGACAAGCTGCTCCGCTGAAATGCTTAATTTGTTTTTACAATTCATTGGTTTTAATAAACTCGAAAGGGCGTAACATACCATTACAACATATGCACAAGTCATCTGCCTTGTCAATTGTGTTGGAGCAAATCTGAACATGAAGTAAATATGTTCTCGCAGCATCTCATCTAACTTTCGTATTTTGATTGTAATAACTCTTACATACCTTGTTTCGTACAGAGCTGAGATATCTAGTTTCGTGCAAAGCTCAAATATTCTCATGCGTGGGCGATTGAACACGATGTTACAAGTGGTTGAGGATGTGACTTTGCGCATTTTCTCTGATCTTGCTTTGGTCTTTTTCGTCATTTCACTTGTAAGCTTTTGCTTACAAATTTGCTGGACTGATGATGCGTCGCTGACGCGAAATGGATTTCCTAGCAAAGCAAATCGCGATGTGATTCGGCTGCGTCACCCTTGTGGTGTCTTGATCCTGAAAAGTTTCACAGTATTAAGCATTTGGTTATTTTGCTTTCTACTGCGCTGATCTTTTCTATTGTCAGAATATTTATTGCTTGAAAAAGTAAAGTTTTCGAAACAACGCGCTTGTAAAATCCCGTCTTTGACACATTCCAGTCATTCAAGTCATTCAACCAGTCATTCAACGTCAAGTTTTCCAGACGGAGGAAAAATGATCTGCTACTTCATACTCTCTAGACTAGACGTTTGGTCCAACGTGGCCATACGAAGGTTTCCGACAGTTTTACCCGATCAGTGGCGAATAGTTGCGCTGGCGGTGCCATTAGAGTTATTTTCTTTATTAAGTTTTGATGAAAACCGTGCCGGACTGTACTGCTGTTTGAATGCATGACCCAGTGAGGGACTTTCAATTGGACCGGCGAGTTATTTAAAGATAAGTAGTGAAGTTTTTTTCAAAGCTGAATGGTTTATCTTTGTCAAAATCAGTGACACCTATTGGTGTCATTGTTGCATCATTGCATGTACTTAAAAAACGCGGAGGACGCCTGTAGGCGTCAAAATCGTGATTGCGTCTGGCATACAACACTCACGTCAATCAAGATGAAGGCGAGATTAAACGCAGCATGACGCAGATGCGACCAACGTCGCGACCAATTTTCAGCTTTTGTACTGCACCAGCGGATCAGTGCAGTAGAGACATTTCCTGCAAAACATACAGCAAATTTCCTTACTTGGTCGCCAGTTTTTTCATATTTCGAGCCCAAGGCTATTTCAATTTCGGCGCTCTTTCAAAAACCTTATGTTTTGTGTTTACTGAAATCAACATTTTCTCGGTGTTGGTTACCGTGGTTTGACGTTTCTCAAAATTGAGAAAATGCATTTTCCATTTCTACAGCTTCGCTTGTTCTGCGTAGATGCTACTGTAAGTCAAAAGACCACATAGCAAAAATAAACTTGATGCAAACACAACGAGAACACTTGAACCAGTCTTGGGCTTGCTTTAAAAAGGGACTATACTTGTAGAGACAAAAGGAACTAGGAAAAATGACATGTTCGAACTTCGAAGCATACCTACAGAGATATACATTTGTGTATTTACTGATGAGCAGAAAGTCTAATACTTGTTAGAAGTAAACAAAGCGACGATCTTTCCTATTTCTACCATGCTTTTGTCTGCCAGTGCGGCAAAACGTTAGGCAAACATTGCGGTCTCGCGTTTCAATTCGGTTTGAATGCAAGCCGCAGTATTTTTATCTTTGTAATCTGCATATCTTTGTAAGTACCGTATTTAACGCCCATGATTGTAAGCTGCGCAAAGCGATAAAAAAAGTGTTTACAATCGGTTGAATACGTTGGTTGTACAAACAGATACATATACACCTTTTTATTGAGCTGCAAGCGAAAAGTTGTCTAACATGAGTTGTTTAAAGTAAGCAAACGATCGCCCCGATTTCAACCCTGGTTTCGCGCATTGACCCACTGTACTTTGGTAAAATCTGCTCGCAGTTGCACTTTACTTTGGTAAAGTTTTGTGCTTTATTTTTTCTAAAAAATTAATTTTAAGAGGTCCTGATTTATTATAAATTATATTAGTCGCCAAATTCATGTACCCCTTTAATAACTGTGGACTGCCTGAACACTTTGATAATCACTCTTGTTAAATTGTATCAGTTCACAATTGTCAAACAAGACTTGATTCTTCGTAAAAATTCCATTTGTTTAGAATGGAACCATCTCTGGGTCAGCTTTCTTTAATGAACATTTCTCCCAAACTCTGCTCTGAAATTCCTGAAAATTTGAAGTCTCTTTGATCTTTTTCATTTGGAAAAAAATATTTTATCATCTTGCTAATACGCCAGTTGATTCTTCATTCATTTGATTGTGTTCAATTTTTCTGAAATGTTGCATATATCGCCTCTTCTTTCTGTAGTACCCTTCACTCTTCCTAATGCCCATCCCACCCTCCCTGTGCATAGGTATGGTTTTCACTCGCTGTGTTTCATTTTTTTGACGCTATGCTTTGTTTGATGTTCAAATTGCATATTGTCTTTTTATTTTTCCCCTTCACGTAAAATTCTTCAATTTAGAATTGATTTATTCCAACAATAGGGCTGGCTGGGTATTTGACCTATATAATTACAATATTTAATCGGTTTATTCATGATTCACTGAATTCATAGCCTTTACGGTATTATGTTATGCAGACGTCACGCTGAAAACAAACGACTTTGAAAAATATGTTTTTTCGTACCAACTCTTTTTAATGTATATTTGTCGTACTCGAAATACTGTGATAAACACCAAATTTCATCGACTCTACAGCATATATTTATTAACTGAAAAGTCCGTATGGGTGGCAATGCAAAAAGGCCAAAACTCCAGAAATCAGCGACAAATCTCCCGAAAACAGCGGTCTGAACTAAAGCTTTAACAACACGCCTTAACACCTGAAAANATAGACAGTAGATCGACTAGTTGAGNACTCCAGGCTTAAGCCAAATTAAGTGCCGGGATGTTTCATAAAATCTGCTTTTCACTGTCAACGAAATTCAATCAATGAATGACGGAAATTTATTGACCACGAAACATGCTAATGGAGCAGTAAATTCAGAGTAGGTAATCAGTGCATGCCAATCATAAAAATCACATGTAAAACATGCAAACCATAGGTCACTAAATCTTGCTGAGGATATAAAGCACTTANGTTAGAAACGTTTAAACGCACATCGTACACGTTGTTNACNAATTTTGGTGTTGTTTTTTTTTCTTGCAGTAATTTCCCTCCATCTATAGAAGTTTCAAGGGAAATTCTCTCACAGNCAAACCTGGAATTTTTGCAAAGCCGTATTAGAGACAGAAATNCGAAAATCATTAAACTTGAATTAAACCACCTCAACCATTTAACGCCNGCAACGGCCACGNTCGTAGCTTTATTCTGAATCAATCTTTATGAAACGGCGTTCTTATCAGAAAACGCATCAGCAAGTAGCTTGAACAAAGGTCATGATCTGCTTTGTCGTGCACACATACATTTTTTCATTTCGTATGAAAACGTCAATGGTGCATAAGATCAAACCGTTGTAAGTAAGCTGGTTTAACTAGCGTAAGGTTACGACAAAACTGTTGTGCGACTTACACCTCTGTATTGCTTTGCCCTTCATGCAAGCATTATACAGATTGTTTGAAAAACTTGAAAGCAGTTTAACTTTCAGATCTGTAAGTGATTTTTAAAACTGATGATTAAGTGAAATATACATGCAAACCATGCAAGTGCAGTAGTCTAATGATTACTATGCCATTTACCAATATCACTGAAAAACATGAGTAAGTCGGTACTTTTGTATGTTCTTGAACTTAAGAGTTGAAGTCGTGACTAACATTAAACTAAAGCATAACTGCGCCGATTCAAATGAATTTACATTACCCTGCCTAGTTCCGCTGCAGCAAGTAAAAAACTGCCATGATTACATAAATAAAGATTATTGTTGAGCATTCCTACCATAAGCAGGAATGTATAGACGAGGCTATAGGCTACGTCTAAAATATCTAAAAAGTTTTCCTAACTTGAAAAAAGCTTGCAACCCTTAAACTGTCAAAAACCTTTTATTTTTGTCAAATATATCGTGTGCTTGCTAAAGCCACTTCATTATGTCGCAGCTCGAGAGAACACCTTCATAAGATTTAGAGTCAAAATCACGGGCTGAAAAACAACACTAAAAACATCGAGAATTTTCAAAGTTATGAAAGCTACCAGCTGGTCTTGGAAAAACAGGGATTACGAGATAAAGGCAAAACGCTCGGTGTATATCGGAAAAATGCTCGCGCACTATACTTACTGTGTCCTGGTTGCGTNGAGCTCCACATCGCCNATTCCGCCGCTATAAGACTTTAACAGCTATTAGCGAGGCTCTGCGTAACGGCAATTAAAGGTCATTATTGCCATTTAACAATTACANTGAAAGATTTTCACATTTTATTTTAACACGACCAAGTTTGCCATTAGTCCAGTGGTCACTTTTGCATTATATGACTTAGCTAAAGTGCACGAATGATCTTCGAAATCGATGTCGAACTTTGCCTTCTGTCGTATTGCTTGAAAAATGTTTAAAATGTAAAGAGTATATATTATTTATGGTGTCGAAGGACTCCAAGCAAAGCAAGACTCAAGCTTCTGAGTGCTTTAAGTTTTCAGGGTGTGATTATTGTTATTGGTAAGTGGTAACCATGGGAAAATAAAAACATAATCACATTTGCTTCATTTTTGTAGAGGATTTAACCTAAGCACGTGATTTTTTTGCTTTATCTCAAACCTCTCTACCCCTTAGCCCGCAACGGCATAAGACCGCTAAATACAATTTTGTGGAACTGTTGTTCAATGATTGTTTCATGCTTTCTAGAGGAACAGTGAATTGTGTATAAAACATTTTCCTTGCTTGTGCTTCAACTCAACACATAAATGACTCTAGCAATTACTGTGCACATGCAACGAACGTTGCAGCGTGCCTCACTTGCCAAATACGGAGCTCAGAAAATATGTAACATTTTTGCAAAGTTTGGTTACAGTTTGTGTTCGGAATTATACAAAGCGGGCCGATAAGTGTAAACTGATTCTGTCTGATCATACATCATATCTGCGTTGATACAGAGTCCAGCGCAAGCATTTTGTGCCGAGAGCCTTTGCCAAAGAAGAATTAACGGCGGAGACCGGACGCGATAAAGAAAACAAGAGATTTTATCTTCATTTTCTGCCAAAAGAAGGAGCAAAATGTTCAACTTTGCGATTGAACAGTCATTTGTACAGTCTTCATCTTATTCAAAATAATAAAACACGCCTATGCTATCCACTGGCGCAACTAGAGGTTTGAGCCAGGGAGGGAAACTTAACTGAATTGTCGCCACTTGCCACTGTGCGGCCCCACTAACCAACACTCAGAAAAAAAAACTTGAGAAATGATGGTGAATCCGGATGTGGATGACTATAGTAAAACCCTAAATCACCGGAATATACTCCGAAAAACGCAAACAAAACAACAACCTACTGAAAACCAAAAGAATACTAAAACCGAAATATGAACTAGCTGGAGCCCACATTTAGTTTTCCCGGGCGGCGGTGTGCCCCTCTACCCCCGTCAGTTACGCCACTGACTCTATCGCGTGCTTGGTTTAGGTTGACGAAAACCATTGTGCTTGTCGATGGATTTTTGTCGCATTAGTAAAAATTCATCGCCTGCAAGCGCTTTGTGGTTGTCCGACGAGCAGCAAAATTCTCACAGATTTTTTCAGCTGTAGGGTACGTGACGCTTGAACGCAAATGTGCAAACTACAAGGTTCTAAACCCGTGCTCATTTCGGGTGTTTCTAACGAAAGTAACTTCATGTTCTTACGAGCTGGAAAAATACTTTGTTACAAGTCAAATGTCAGCCTAAAAATTTGTGGTTCTTCTTGGCTCATCAAAGCTCATGAACGAAGCTAAGCTTGTAAGCAAGTTGGGCTTCATACTTACGTTCGTGGCAGAATTAAGCCACTTTGACCTGGTAACAGAAAGTAAGGATCTTCTTTTTGAGGAACTTCGAAAGATCCTTAATTGGACTTGTAAAAATACTGTTCTGCAATTCAACGAAAAATATTATACACAGGTAGATGGGGTAGCAATGGGTTCATCGATTGCACCTTTGATGGCAGATGTATTTATGAACTAGTTGATTGACAACGTTAATAAGATTGGTTGCTCCCCTCAAATAATTTGCCGTTATGTAGATGATATTTTCTGTACGTTTGATTCCAAAGAGAAGATAGATCAGTTCTTTTATAATTTAAACAAAGTGCAT
>JGI24159J19872_10008408_pt1 | contig 13510 bp, 9 predicted proteins | sample Ectturendosymbi4_FD_19872 | JGI IMG/M metagenome (IMG submission 19872) | reverse complement strand
GACAATCCCACAAGACTCCGCATTTTCATCCCCGACACCGGCGCCCACCCAACCCGGAATAAGAAGAGCCTGGGTCCGNCTTAACCGCCTCCGCCACACCGATGTCGGNCGNTTCCGCTCCTGTTTGTACAAATGAGGTATGGCCTCCTCTGCGGCGTGTGAGTGTGGCGCAGAAGAACAAACCGTCGACCATGCTGTCCTTCACTGTCCAATCCATCGACCTCCCCATGGACTGCATGGCCTGATGGTTCTGGACAATGAGACAACCGAATGGCTGCTCAACACCTGCCCCGAGATCTAGTGCGGCCAATCAGTGGTTCAAACAACTCGCGCAGGAAAGAAGAAGCCAGTAATAATGAACAAAGTGGCCAAGTAATGTGGGTCATTTTTTGTTTATAAAGAAGATTGTTACAAAAGCAAAATTACCCATATTTGAAAGTACCAAAACATTACCAATAGTCCTGTTCAAAGATAGATCTTCTGCCCCCGCCCCCCCCGTAAAAAAGCAGAGAGACCACGCCCGCCATACACCAATATTCCGGGATGCCCTGACAGCGAGGACAGACTATCGCAGTGAACTGGGCAGAGATACAGAGATCCATGTCTTTCCGTGTAGTTTTTATCCTTTTCTGCTCTAACTATTAGTTTATGTTTTGCAGCCGTTGGTATCTGATGAATGAACGCATACCAGGGTCACCTTGGCTTCACTGCAATTTAAATTCCTTGTCTTGACAAATCTGGTAATTTCAGTATTGTCCTGCGGTAAGCAATTTTTATAACAATAGCTGTGAGCACTGCAGTGTGAGTGAAAGGTTGATTTGGGAAACAGTCCACCCTTAAAATGAAATTGTTTTGGTATAAAGCGAATGGTTACATGGAAGGGGGAAGTAAATGTGTAGCAGTCAATCGTTTTTTGAATTGTTAGCTTTTGTTTGAAGTTATACTTGGTAATCAGTTAATACGTACAGAACATTGTTCGTAATGAGCGGGTTAACCTTGCTTTACAACCAAATGTGTTGGATATTTGTATTTTGCATCCATAAACGCTAGACGAAAACGACTTGTTAGGAAACGATGTATATTTCATCACACATTGTATAAAAAATACGGCAAAATAATGTGTGACACAAGAAAGTTTGTCGCTCGCAAAGTGAGCCACCGAAGACCCCTACGACAGACTTTTTGTGTTTTTTTAAAGAATTTCATGAGAGCCTCACAATTAGAAAAGAAATAGAGCTTTGCAAGGTTAAGCTGCAAAGCGGTGTTAACAAAAATGCAAATACCAGTAAAATCAATACAACCAGTTATCCGTTGTAAAAACTTGATTTACAGCAATTATTTCGCCAGTCGAGAATTGTAAACTTGTGGCCTACAAGCGATCAGTGGGCCTCATTGGGAGAAGCACTATATTAGTTGTGTGAATGCGAGATCCATAAATTGCTTCAAAACAATTGCAGCAAGTAATTTGTTTTCGAGAATATAGCACACAACCAGCTTTGACAAACCGCATCCCACCAACTGCTGAGAATTTGCATAAAACGCTGAAACACGCGGTACCTCTATCTCCTCTTGATCCTTTAGACCCTGGCATTCCTGGATGGCCCATTTGTCCAGGTTGTCCTGCGTATCCAGGTGGACCTGCAAATCGCAATATATCGTAAAAATAAAGGTCACATAAAAATCATCAACACTGCCCCAGTATTTTGCACGCGAAAAAACACCTATTCCACCAACTTTGCAAGTAGAAAAAAAAAGTTTTATTATTCTCGCTCAGTACTCCCTTTGAGGTGCCACGAGTGGACTGTGAACGCCCATCTTCGCTAACCCTGCGTCGTAGGCCACGCGGATGCTTTCGCAGTAGATGCTGTGGCTGACCAATGACAGCATCGGACGTGAAGCTTTCTCTTGTACCCACTACCCACCCATCAACGCCGAACAGGAGGCTGGACCCAATTAGCTTTTTCATTTGCACAAAACTCTATTCTTGCCAGATACTTTGCATGTAGCTATTTCAAAGCCATAATTCTGTAAGAAGAGCAAATGTACAAATATTAAGTTTCCACCGACAGCTTATCCACAGTGATGGAAAGCACGTGGGGTCAGTTTCTCGTGCAGAGCTTAGCTTAACACAAGCGAAGACCGATGCTTTCCTTGCTAGCAGCTGTTCATCGGATTATGACATTCCTGTTCAACACTGAAATTCACACTGGTTGATAAATGGTAAACGCAATTTTCTGTATATCGAGGTGCGGACGCCAAGTGGTGCAAATACTTTCTGTGGGCCCGAAACGACTTTTTTCACACAATTTTCAGTGTGATAAAAACCGCATAGAATTTTTATTGCAGGATATCTGAAGGTTTTGGCCCACGGACATTTATAAACCTTTTTCTTCTCGGAACCCGAACTTATGTCGCATCAATATTTCTGCTCAACAAGCGCGCAATGGTCGTTACAAAACGTAAAACAAATGACACTGAATAATTATGCATTAGGTAAACAGTTTGCGTAATAAACGAATAAACAAAATGGAAAATTCGTGCACGACCTTAGAAAAGCGCGAACATTACCGACTAGCAATAAGTCATATGACTAATTATATTAGGCCATAGAAGCAAAATGGAGAATAATTAACAGCTTTTGCTGCGAATTTTAAGATTGCGCAACAACTAAGATTTGCGATTGCAAAGGCTTGCGAAATCATTGCAATTACGAATCGCTGCGGGAATTACTTGTGACAGCGTAGATACCGTGCAACGTATTTGTTCGACCGTTTTGTTTCTTGTCATATCTTCACGGTGTCCCTGTGCAGTCATCACGAACCCCATTGGTCCACAGACGCCAGTTTGTGAAACCCTGATTTTTATATCCGCTCAGAGCATCGTCCGGATCCGTGAAAACCGGTCGAAGACGAGGAGCAATCAGTGCCGGACGGTAAGAGGCTTATTACAACATCCTCTTTCAAGAAAGAGGCAGAAAATTTTTTTTTGCGTAGGTAGATTTTCCCCACTGCCATTAACTATTGCTTCGCGTGAGATAGGCAAGTGAGGTGGCTTAGTTCAACTGAGTGGTCATTCCATCTCGACATTACAATGCAAGCGCAGGCCACAATGAAATAAACTGGCATTTTTTAAAGGCATAGTTCCCGCATCGCAACAGTCGTCAATAAGCTGGCTCATTTTCTTGTTTAGTTTTGATACAGCTTGTTTCATAGTAGGCAGTTGATTTTAAGTTACATTCTACGTAAGGAAAAGTCAAAAAGCAAACGCGTTTATTCTACTAATTTCTGTACTGTACATTGCGAAAGAGAAGTACCAAATATTGGCGCAGGGTTAGCGATAAGCATCATCTCAGGTTGTGGCTTGCGTGTGCGCATGGTTGCTCATGCTCGCCCTTGGCTTACTGACAGTTATGGAAAAACAGGAACAGTTGGAATCTCTTTCAACACTTCAATACTGATTCTAACAATGTTTCGTAAAACTTAAGCATCAGCTTTGCGTATGACCGTAACAACAGTCTGAAAACGTACTTGTTATATTGTTGTTCTGCATGGAGTAAGTTACAGTAAAAAGAGGTCAATCACTTGGCGTGATAAGACAAAACTAAAAGCAAATTTCTTTCAAGTAATTCCTGTAAAAAACGACGTGACGCAAGCCAATAAAAGCGAGAAACGTCTGAGATTCGGGAGTTTAACATTCATTGCTTGTAAGTCATTGAATTGATTAATGTATTGACCGTTTCCCTTTTGATCAACTTGCATGACCTGCACCACAACTGTTTTCTTTGTGAAATGCGGTTTCACGGTTTGGAATCCTAATTTTTTTTAAAAAGCGGGAAGTGCCATCCAACGAGCTTGTCATAAAAAACGTCTGCCACCGAGATATTGAGTCAGGTCGCACATTTAAGGGTAGGTCTTTGACCCAACGTTCTGAACAGTATCCACGTGGAAAAGAATGATGCAACAAAAGCTTTACATGAATTGATTGGTACAGCTCCGCACTTTGTTTGTAGGCAAGCACGCTATATGCGTACGGTACAACTACCATCATACTTCGGTACAAAAAAGTGAAACATGAGCGAGAAAGTTTTCAGTAGAAACGCACAAATTGTATGATGTATTCGTGAAGGTCAATTTTCAAGCTCAGCAAGTGCGTGCTTTTGTTAAAGCAACGTTAGCATAAAAAAGGTCAGAGAACGCATTACAAGACGTTTGGTAAAATTTGAGGCACAAATTCGTTTAAGTTAATTTAATTTTGCGCTTTTGTGACACAGATTAACGCGTTTCCTATTTCCAAAATTATCGGATTTACTTAAGCAAACAAGTTTCAGAAGAGAAAATAAACAGCTGTGCAGAAAACTACCCATATTAACCCATAAATCGAATTTTACAAGAACGAACACGCTGCTGCTGTGTGCTGTTGGCCCGAACAATTATCTTCATTTTGACATAAGTCGATAGCAGTAACAATGGCCAAGAGCAATTATTAGGTCATTGGCTTAATCGCAGCAAGTCACCTACAATCAGCACTTACCCGGAGGGCCAGCGTAACCGCGCTTGCCCGGCGGGCCCGGAGGACCGCGTCGATATCGCACTTTTGGTTGCGAAAATCTGCTCGAAGAACTTTCAGACATTTGTTCACGAATCCTCGTTTGGAAATCTGCAATGGAAAATTCGCAAGTGTAAAGAAAAATGATACGTACAGGCACAATGCGTCACTCCACGTTGGCAACGATTTAAAGTGAAACACCTTTATTACTGTCCTTGGTGGCTGTTGTCAACCAAGAAATCCGGGCAAAAACAACAAATCATACATATGTCTTGATTTAACAACATTTGAATTATGGTTTTAATACGAAGTGCCAAGCTTCTGGTGCAACTGATTTAAAGGTATTTCAAAGAATTCGTCGTATCTGGTGAAAAGGCCGCAGTGATCGTTGTTTGGACTACATATTTTCACACCTTGGTGGCCGACGGCAAACTGGATTAACAGTGCGGACTGACAACGCGGAAAGGAATTTTGCGCGTCGGATTCTTTGTAGCTGAAAAAGTCACAAACTGACCGACAGCCATTCACCGAGAGCAACACTAATGTTGTCAGAGGCACACTTCTGTGATCCCTTTGCAATCTTGACGCCTGCGAGCGCGATCTATCGGCGCAAGAAAAATACTCAGAACGCCCGGGTCCTCGCTGAAACGTGCCTGCATCGCCTTGAAAAGCACGCATTGCTGTCGACGCAGAAATCAAGGCGAAACGACAAAACCTGCCATAACCGACCCCGTGGACAAGCAAACGAATACGATGAGTTATCTACGCGCGTTTTGAAGGAACACCTGAAGATTGTGATCTGCTGCATTTGAGGTAGCAAGAGAATACCTCAACCAAAAGAAGCTCCGGGAACGCGGGAATTGAACAGTACAGGTTAATGAAATTTTCCCAAAGTCTTTTCTCATAAATTAGGAATCTTATATTCAGCAAGCTGGTACGTTCACAACTCTGTAATTTTTCGCAAGTTTCCTACCGTACAAACGTCTATCTGTCATCAGGCCTGTGGGAAGGAACTGAAACCATATCTCAGTCCATCGCTTACGTCAGCATGCAGCATAAAACAGTGCTTGTAAGTTAACGTCGCCTATGACGAGCAAGTTTTAAAACGTTTGACAAATATTGACAATATTTTGAAATCGATACTAGTTACTTCCATTCATTACCAAAACATATTTGCACGAAGCAAAAAAAAGTTCTTTAAAAGTTTGGATCGTATGCATAATCTCCTGGCGAAAAAAAGCAAACAGGAACTTAACACAGAAGAAAACCATTCCAAAAATAACACTTTGAAAGCGAAATTGGCTATTTTCCAATTAAACTTAATTCATCGAATTACTGTAGGATCTGTGTTGAAATCAAACCACCACACTTTGAAAACAAAACGTAGTTTAGAGAAGTGTCAACAAAAGGTATTTACAAGCGTTAACATAGAAGATGGCGGAAAAAGTTTTGCGCTCCGTCCACAAGTAAAGACCTTCAAAATTAAACCGCTGTCCTATCTTCTTTTCCTGAACGAAACCAGAATAAAAGCTGGCTGCTGATCCTCAGTGTGTTTGTTCGCCGCCTGTGCTGACGGCAAGTAAATCAGATAACGTATTTAACTATTTTTCTGTGCATTTCAATACCGGCGGTCATTGCAAACAACGATCTGTTTGCTTAGGAATGGAAAGCATTCAAACTGGACAGCAGATCACGGAGACGGGTCAATAATACCACGGCGCCGCTTTGGCCTGAGATAGATTGCTGGACAAGTCGCAAATGACGAGCTTACTATTTAGTTTCTCTGAGGCGCTTTGCAGCTTTGATCGTACGTTGCCGAAGTCGAGGCAAATGAACTAAATCTCCGTCTTGGCGCAAATGTTCGAAAAAATTTAAAGTAATCCAAAGTTATGATGTTGTCATTGATAGTACCGTGAAGTTGTAAGAATGTTTCCAGCGATACAACTTCACATTAATGACAGTTACATGCAGCTCTAGCCTCATGGATGTTTAGCACTTAACAAACTCCTAAAAAACGTCTTCGCAAGCACAACACGTTCGATCACTAGGAAAACCAAAAAACTGCCAAGATAGGCTCTGATTCGAAGCACGACCGGTGCTTCATAGTTGCAAAAACGGCAACTTATACGGCACGCATTTCGACGCTAGCAATGAGTCCACAACAAAAACTAATTTTATATCAAAAGTTTGTTTTTATATTTTAAAATAGAAGTTGCATATTTCCATTGTGGCTCGCGCTGAGATTCAGTGTTTTGTTTCACGGCCCTGTCGACGCACAGCATTCTGTTTGATCCCAGCCAGCGTTCGCGGCGTCGGCAAAGATCGAAGGCTGGCGCGAATATTCGCGTCAAGCGTCGCACACGATGTGTGATGAACAGGTTGTCAATTGCAAGTCACTGGTCAGGTGCGCGGTCACGCACTATTTGCGCAGTCGTCTGAGCATCAGGAAAAATGCTTTGAAAAGTGCAAATGCGAGCTGCAAGAAACAATTCAAGTTGCATTCATCATCGTATCTGCCACGATGTGAACTTTCGAAATAATCGACCACCTGCTGGGACACATTTTCGTCTGTATTTTGATATAGATCGATTGGGGTGTGAAGATCAAATTATCATAGGACCGCGAAGGCATAATCCCAAGTCTTAGTGAACGGCGGCCGCAGACAACAAAAAGATGAATTGGCAAACGCTAATGCACACAAAAGCTCGTCGGCAATTCATTCCACATGCTTTGCTTTCGAAAACGCCCAAGCATGGGATCCAGACATCTATTCAATTACTTCAATTGAATATATCTCGTATGTTGGAAATTTGGCCTTCGTGGCTTGAAACGAAACATTGCTGAGAAGATTGTTTTCTTCTTCCATGCCTCATCCAAGCCCCGGATGAGTGGTCAGTTTGTAGCAGGACTGTGTTTCAGCTTAAGATGAATTTTGTACAAAGGCTCATGAAATATTGAATTAACCAGACCAGCATTGCTCACCGTCTATCATTGCCTGGCAAACTCTTCTCGCAACAGCCTCCATTTCATCCATATTTGAAGCCGTACTTTCTCCTCTTGGGCCGGGAGGTCCAGGGAAGCCCTGCATATCGAGTATAAAAAAAATGATAATAAATCCAGGTTGTGACGATTTTTGTCCAAACTAAAATCTCAAAGGACGTGGACACCAAACCATTGGCTTCTGTTTTGGCCACATAGATTTTTTAGTCAATCAAGTTGTTTGTTGGTACAACAATATTTCATGGCGCTGAGAAAAATGAAACCTGTTGTTTAACATTTTGCGCAGCTTTTGAATGTTCGGTTCGATTGCACGACATCAAAAAACTTGCAAACACAGTGACGGTATGGCAAGGCGTATATCAGACCGATGCGACAACGCATTTCTCAGAAAGAACGTTAAAGATTCTTTGAAGGTTGCGGCAGATATTGCTTCTGATGTAAAAACATTTTGTAACAGGCAAGTAGAGAGAAAATTTTTACTTTCAAATTCAATTTTAAATTTGTGAAAACGCCTGTTTAAATTGCAGGATTTTTCACGTAGCATGTGTTTTTCCTCCGATGACGTTTACACAAATACTAGGCTTTCAGCATCTTACTTTGAATGAAAATTAGCTATCCTTTAGACACTGGCGAACAATTTCTAAAATCCATAATTGTTGAGTGTAGAGCGGGTTCTATAAGTGGCCTAGGTTTCGAGCAATTAAGTGAAAATTTGCTCCAAAAATTATTGGTCACGATCTGAGTTAAGTATCTATACCGGGTTTAAAAAAGAAATAAGAATGATTTTTGAGCATACTTCAGTCGGCATTCAATATGCTCAATAATAAATATAAAGTTTTTGGCTTGTCATTCAAAGGTAAGAAAGTGAACACGACTAGTTTAATTAACAACTGCAATCATTGAAAACAGGTCGTGGCCTTCGCACGTTTTCAAGAAATATTTGAAACTTTAAGTATGCGGTGGAAAATTTAACACACCAACTAATTAAGATGCTTCTCGCCGCCTCCCGGCCTTACTGTGTCTGTATTGAGAAGTTCACTAGCGTTAGGCCAAAAATAAAACTGTTGTTGTTGTTCCACAGGCATCGAGGGCTTAATCCAAAACTATTTATTTTAAACACTGAAACTGTATTTTATATCAAAATGTCTCAAAAACGGAAAAACAGGGCGGTTTTTGCTGGCCATTGCATAAGACACTACACTCCACTTGCGAAACGGTCAGGTTGTGTATGAAACAGCATTGCAGAGCACTAACTTTACGCAACTACCGGTTTTCATTTCAACAAAAACTAGTTTCTGATTCCGGCGCGAAGAACAAGCTCAACGATGCGCATGACAGTTTTTAAAATCCTTGCTATACGGCTTGCTGCAATGTTTTTTACAACAGGCGTTTCTAATCCGGCCCTGAGTAGAGGAGTATAGTGGTACTTGCTGAGTGTAATAACGACATGGTCTAGTTTGCTATATACATGAGTGATATAGTTTGTTGTCGATGCGAAAGTATCAAGTCGCTGCTATAAGATCGGACACCTGATGAATCTCGCGTTCGCACAGGCAGCGCCTACAGGTTGCTTTGACGCAATTGCCAAAAAACATTATTTCTTGTTATCTAAAGATTGTTTATTGTTTCATATGACTCAGCTAATAAGCAGAAACAATTCAAAGAGCCATAGCGCAATAAGGAAACCAAATGGCGGTGAACTTTAAAATAAATTAAAACACAATGGCATAATAACTGATCAATTTAAGCAGAGTGTCGCTGTGTCATATAGGATTGGTGAAGGACCACGGAGGTCATCTAGTCAACCAACCCCACTTGCAGGGCCTTTACAGAAAGTTGTGCGTAACGCGCTTGCAAAGCTTTTGTGCCACAAAACGCCCCTGAAATGTTGGTGGTCCTCCAAATACGCGTACCCTTGCTAACCTTGACGTTTTCAATGCCTAAATTTTAATATCATCAGTGTGCTTCATGGTCTGTGGCTCTATAAATAATCGCGCTACAAAAAGTGCGATAAAAATTGTGCTGGTCGCGTGGAGACAGCATTGCGGCGAAACAACATTATAAAAAATCTCCTCTATAAATTGTGAAAAGGGTTGTTCATTTTGGCCAGCGGTCGGTTTCCACAAACTTGTTCTCGTTACAACAAGATGAAGAGTCTCTTTTTTATTAAATACCAATGATGCAGAAAAAACAATAAGCCCTATTGCAGCAATACGTATCAAATTCATTGCACTTACACGCGGTCCAACTTGCCCTTGTGGGCCCCTGATTCCTCTCTCTCCTTTAGGGCCCTGGAATCGCAGTAAGACAAAAGTCAAAAGACATTAAGTAACTTTTGTGCAATGTATTCTATAGCATGTTACCAAAATTACAATGACCAAAACGCCTCGCGTAAAGTATATCTGAATGGTAACAAGGATTAGATAACTTCAAAACCATCACCAGTACAGGAGATCCGGAGTGATGCGGACCTTTAAAAACTGGTGTTTCAAAACGTGCGCAATTAACAGAAAACTTTGCTCGTTCGGAGACACATTCAACAAAGTTAACAGTAACAGGGTGCAAGTCCTGGAACTGCTGGTGCTCAACGACAAGTCCATGCGTGGAAAAAAAAGCAAACGCGCAACACTTTTTAGGTCAAGTTTTCGTAATTTCGCGCCGATCCACCACCATTGCATCGCGTGTTGTGACGTGCGGGCTGCGAGAAGGGTGATCGTGAATTCGATCTCAAGCAAGAGCGGTGAAGATCGAGGAGCAATCGAAGGCGCGTGCAAACACGACATGTTTGCTAGTGCGACTTTGACAAACCAGCCCTGCACAAACGTCAAGTGAAGTAAGCTAGTCGTGAAACGGGTGATCACTCATCCGTGTCGGTTGGACACAGCAAGTCACTCACAAGGCGACCGCTCGGTCCTGGATAACCTCTTCGTCCCATCGGACCTTCTATACCCTGAAGAAGATCGCCTCGTGTGAGAGGCCGTCAGACGTTTCTCGCAACATACCGCAACCCTATGGCAAACCATCAAGCGCAATAAAACGCTTCTTCCGCTCACGTCATGTATCGCCTGTGTGAGGAAGAACCGTTGTCATCGCTACAAGGCCTCCCACACAAACAAGAGAAAACTGCGCAATTTTTTATTCTTTTTGTCTCGGCAGTTGTGCACTGTGCCGCATTTTAAGGCAAGCGCAATCCAAAAACTTGAACTTATCCGTTCGCTTCAAACTAGAACCACACACGATTACTAAGCAAGTCTTTAAAAACACACAATGACGGTTTAGTACTTTGCCAATTGTGATATTACCTGCGGTCCTTGGGGTCCAACTGGTCCGGAAAGACCGGATTCTCCGCGGTCACCTTTCAGGCCAGGAATACTCTGTAAAAGGGGTATCTGCGGTTAAATATGTGAGAAGAAGAACAGTCAAGCAATTTTTGCCCTTAATTTTTTTCTTTAGCAAAATAGTGAACAACACAACAGAACATTACAAACTCGTTAGCGTGCTCGATGCATTTGGAGATTGTGCTTCCAAAAACGACTATGCACAGGACTTTTTATATCATTGCTTGAATTCACAGGGATTCGCAAAACCAGTACGCACTGAATCGTACTCACAAACAAACTAGTGTTTTGTGCTAAAAAGTGGTCCAAGATATATTCAGATCAATGCCTAAGTTTGAGGGCAGTACGAAAACAGGACGCCAAACTATTCACTGAAAAAAAGTGAAAAAAATTATTTAGCACACCTGAATATAAGCAAAGTATGTCACGGTACACTGTAATTCTTGTTCTTTTTCCCATTTCACGTGCTTAGCAAACTGTGTCCACGTAACTAACAAAAAGTCGTCCTTTCTTTTGCCCAGCATATTCGGCTTACACTCTTAAACAACCTTTCTACACAGAAAATCAAAAGGTGGCCCTAGTTGCATACGGTATGCTCTCAAATGCGGAAAAGGGAATATTTTCCATGAAAAGGGACGCAATTACTCAGAGAATGTCGCTTCAGGGAGACCATGGTCGAGTTTCACCAAATTGTACTTCCTGGTATTGTACAAGACCGCCCCTTGCACAATACCAGGAAACACAGATCGTAACGACTGCAAGCCGGGTTAAAGTAGCTATAAACTTCACACACTGGATCAGTACATTATGATTTAAAGTTGTGCAAAATTTATCACCCGTAGAGCCTCCTGGACAAGAACATTAACAGTGTCTTTGTCAATGTCACGGGTAGGTTCCTCAACTTGCTGAAGACTTGCACCAGGTGGACCTCTTGGTCCTGGGGGACCGGGAGGCCCTTGAACAACCGCAGATACACCCGGCGCACCAGTCTCTCCTTTCAGTCCAGCTTGTCCCTGCGAGCAACAAAAGGCCTTTACCAATCTCGTACGAATTTCCACTACTTTAGGCGTGGATTTCATGGTGGAAAGTCTCACTAACCACTACATCGTTTAAAACCGTCCCATTCGCGCAAAACCCTAGGAACAACTAAACCTTAAAAAGAGAACAAAACAACGCTTGTTACGACATACCACTAGGCTTTCGTTATTACAAGATAACGGAATACCAGCCACCTGGTAGTTTAATTCATATTTTTATATTTACCGTATTTTTCGGACCAGAAGGCGCACTTAAAATCCTGTAATTTTCTCAAAAATCGATAGTGCGCTTTTATCAGTGGCGTAGCCAGCCCAAAAAGTTTTGGGGGGGGCCAAAATGTTTGATATCTTGCGAATAACACTATTTTGCTTAGAAAAACCCTTTCAAAGCACAAAATAACTATATTTTCTACAAATTTGGGGGGCATGGCACCTTTGCCCCCCCTGGCTACGCCTACATGCCTAATGTATGAATCTGGTCTTGCATTCTCATCTAGAACCAACTGTATATGGTAAACGGTGCTATTTGTTTAATTGCTAGTTAACGATTTTTTTGTAAACAGGCCATCGCGTTATGTAATAAACCAACAACAATCGCAATGAGCAGCGTATGTGGTTCCCAGTGTAGCTAGCACAGCGAGGCTCCTGGCTCAATTGGCGCACACCAAATCAAACAAGCGCTACTATTCGTGTCTAGCGGATCAGGCACGTGTGGCAGACTCCCAGTGGCGACTGAAATACTCGGGCGACTTCGGCACTCGGGGTTATTGTGACGGAGTTGACTTCAGTATGACTTGTCTAAGTTTTACTTCATTTAATGCGCCTTATAATCTGGTGCGCCTTATATATGAAATAAGAACAGCTAGCAGTCAATTTTTGATACTGCGTCTTATAATCCGATGCGCCTTATGGACCGAAAAATACGGTACGCAACGTCAGTGGTCAGCCCTAAACCAAGTCTTATCACATGTATGTTCGAGCTGCGCATTTTCAAATCAAGTCAATACATGTTACAAGTACCATTTCGCATTTTGTGTGTAATCTCATTGCTAACCTTTTCAAACGTTTGGTCTTATACTCTACTAAACCAGGCAAGAAGACTAGTGGTTATACCGGAGTTGACCAAACTTTTCATCAAACCGGCTTCCTGTCCTTGGATGGTGGTCATATTACAGCTATAAACGTTAAAAATGCAAACGCCTTCTCTCAAAACACACATCAACCACGTTAGAACCTTTCTTTTGGGTCTTGCAAAGGTGTTATTGGATTTGTGTTGCAGCATAGGTGTAGGAGCAGGCAAATTTTTGTGGGTGCGAAGGATTTTTGCCCGAATTTCCCCAAACTTGCCAGAAAAGTTTTTTGTGCAAATTTTGCCTACACATTTTTTCCCACAAAGATCATGACGACCTTTTCCGGTGTGACTTCCAAAAAAATGGTTTTCATGTGTTTTTCTGCAAACGTTGTGCGCAATTTTTTAAAGTCAAACAACGCTGGGTGCCATTTAGCCGGATTTTCAGGGACTTTGCCCAGATTTTCAGGGATTTTTCCCGGATTTTCAGGGATTTTTCCCGGATTTTCAGGGATTTTTCC
>JGI24159J19872_10008407_pt1 | contig 13511 bp, 7 predicted proteins | sample Ectturendosymbi4_FD_19872 | JGI IMG/M metagenome (IMG submission 19872) | reverse complement strand
TTTGTACAGTTACGTAACAAAAGGCATAAGATTGCGGTCAGCAGTGTTGCCATTTTAGCTGATTTGCTGCTAAATCTTGCAGGATTTTCTCACTGTTGGTTGTAAATTTTTCAATCTAGGAGTTAACTAATTTTCTAACAGGATTTTACCAACCGTTTAGCAAGTTTAACAGGTAACAAATTCCTGACCAAAAACCTATAAGAGTTTTTCAAGATGAAAACTTTACACGTTCTTCATCAAAAAATATATTTATCTTCTTCATGACGTTTTTAACTGGGTAACACCAGTGGCGATTCTAGAACGAAAAAACTGGCTGTGCACTGCGGGGTCAAGGAAAAAAGTGGGGGCTAACATAAATGTCTCTCCTGCATGGTGATTTTCCGTTGTAATGAAGATTGATTTGCCATGATTAATCCTATCAAACCCAACGTAGGCTTGTGAATATCGTCAGAACCGTCGCCAGAAAGTCTTCAAATCGGTGAAAATTTTGCTGGCTGAAAGTTATTTGCTGTATATGTCAATCAAACGAACTTGAACGTGAAAATCAGCAAAAAACTGGAGGCCAAGCAGGGGGTCAGCCAAAGCCAGGCTCCCCCTTAGAACCGCCACTGGGTAACACCAGGGGAAAGCACAGCCAGCTGCCTGCTATTATTTGAAATTTTTGTTATGATGCAAAGAAGATGATTGTATCATGATAACAAGTAATTAATTTGATAGCACGGTGAAGCCTAAATTATTTGCTTGTGTGGTTAGTGAGCGCGTTAGGTTGAAAGGCAACATTTGTAGAATATGTTTTTATCCCACGACACGATATTTCCAAGTGATTCATTTACGCTAGTAAGTAGTACTGCCTGGTAAAAAAACTTCCTGGTAAACCGAAGCTGCCAAATTTTCGACATATGTGGTTGCAAGATTCAGAACTTACTGCAAAAGTTGGTCAATGCCTGCTGCTTATCCTGCTTCAAGAAAAGCCTTTTTGCGAAGTTTGCAACAATGCAATCATAGCGAAGTAATCTGAGCTTAAAAGGTACAACTGGTAGCAAAAGCACTCAGATACGACTAAAGAACTTTTTGCATGCTCCCTAATGTAACACAAAGTTACAAAGACCAGACTTAGAAAGTTGTATTGCTGAAGCTGTGCTCAGATTGTTTATCGCTGAGCATTATTCTACTGTATAAAAACATGCAACCATTTGAAAGAGATCGTCAAGAACTGTGTGTCACACAAAAAACGAGGCAAGCTGCAGTTACGTTGCTCAAAAAGTCAAAATGTTGACTGATAGAAAATTGTTGGCCGAAACGTATGTTGGTCAACACCGGCATGTTCAGCCCATGCTCATTGAGAGCGAGTGCAAGACGAAAAATTTGTATATTGTATAACTTTATAGGTTTCTTTTAATCATTAAAAATTACAGTTTTTTAACAGAATTTCACTGCTTTTAGCAGATTCTAGCTGAAAATTTGTGACAAGACCTTTAGCAGAATCTAGCAGTTTTTTAAGACACTATTTAGCAGATTTAGGTACAACCATCTGGCAACACTGGCGGTCAGCACGATACACTCAGACTGCCATGTCACGATACGAACTGGATACAGCATGCAGAGAGTAAAGCTAGAAACACGGATGCCTTGCCCACACACTTTATGACTTAGCAGGTGTTGAATGTTTTTTTTAACTTGGGGCCCCGCGCTCTTGAAATGCTAAGGGTCCCGCGCTCCCTTAATCCGGCACTGCACATGACCCGATGCTGATAAATCCTACGAACACAAAGTTACAAATTATGTCTGCTTACAATCGAGAGCTTTCAGACGCAAAAAATAGTTATAGCACCAGTTTCAGTTGGGATTGCTTTTAGTTCCTTTCAGACGACATGGCAAAATCTATCCGTCTAACACTCTAACAGGTGTTGATTAGTGAATGTGACGAATGAATTAACTTTTAACACTTAATAAAAAATCGAAGATGATCTTGATGTTGCAAAGTTCAGCAACCATAAAAGGCAAACGAAAATCTTTTTTCTAAGTCACTGTGTAGAAACCTGTACAACGATCTGTATCCGCATTTCTGGTTATCCTTTAAGTCTTTGACAAATGACTTTTTACAAACTTTTAAAAAATTCTATGTCACAATTACAAAACTATGTGCGGAAAGCAAGGTGTCTACAAAATGTTTGCTTCATAAAAACTTCATAAAATTGTGAAGCGCTAAATTTGTACTGATGGCATTCTGAAACTATATCCAATCTCTCCTTTAGCACCCCTGCTAATGGCAGATTGGTCTGATCGTCATAAAGTCTACAAACAGCCATTTCAGTAACTCAAGCTTCTGCAATTGAGTTGAAAAGAAAGTGATAGGTTTTATTAAATGAGCAAATAAAAGCTGCATTCAGGCCATCGTGCTGTGATTAATGTAGCCTTTTCCAGGTGAAAACTTAACTGCTTAACTAAATAACTTGAATCAACTGCAGTAATGTCAGCAAATTATTGCACGATCTGCAAAAAGCGCCGAGGGCACTCATTGTACAGCCTTAATTGTTTCCAATCAGCTGTTTTTGTGCACATTTTGTATATAGCAATCATAATTACGCAAACACGACAAGCTGCTTTTAAAATAAAAAAGGGGTGCAATCACTCTATCTATTTTATTATGACTGAACTGATAGATAGCTTCGAAGTGGAAAGGAAACTGTAAAAATTGTTAACCTATTTACAATTGGAGATCTGTAGTTAGCGACAATGTTGACTTTGAAATATGAAATTGAGCCAGTTATCCCTGTTTTGTAAAATCTTCATTCTGCTTTGAATGTTTTTGAAACAAAATGCTTGATTTCACTTCTCATCTGCAGAAATTACCGGTTTCTTGCTTTGTACGTTTTTTTCCACACCTCAATTTCTTATATGGAACGTGTTCAAACTCATATAAATAATAGAATGTTAATGCTCACTTTAGAGCTAGTCACAGGCTCGAAAGAAAATGTCACCCAGTCAGGGGCATAACGAGGTTAGATTGTTCCCATGAAAAGAAGCGAGTTTGGCGGCCCCATGTTCGAACCTGAGTTCTTTCGGAAGCAAATTTACTTTCTTTCACTGCATTGGAGAAAGCACTTGTGGCATTGTTGGGACTTTTCGGAGGCCCTGCAGTGATTCGGCGTCCCCATAATGATTCGGCGCCCGGGGAATTGTGCCCTATTGCCAACCCTCTTTACGCCGCTGACCCAGTGGAAACGTTACTCACAGAAAACTAACTTTGAACAGACATTCTTGTGATCTTGCAACCTTATCATTGAAAACAACGGTACACAAACAACAAACAACGCCCTGGCTTTAAGTAAAAGTGTCGTGGCGTAGAGCGTGGTGTTATTGTAAGGTAAAAATCTGTAAACGGTTTGAAATAGTTAACAGCAATTATGCAATAACCTCTGGCACGGCTAATATTTCATCTAATCCCTTGAGAGCACATATGAAGCGTTCAACCTAAGAACAATATTGGAAAAAACCCTCGCAGCTTTACGAAAAAACAAGAAGCGTTAGCAACACGCCATCATTGTTGGGCACGTTTAGCAACAGAAAAATATTTCTTTGTTTGAAAATAATCCTTGCTACAGAAATGAGAGAATGATTCACAGGGTATCAATGCTTTTCCCCACGTTAATACGTAACTAAAATAGCAATTTTATACATATTTTTGTAAGTAATAGATTCCAGAAAAAACGAAATTTCTAAGTGTGCAGTGAGAAAAAACACATTTGACTTCAACAATTTCATGATAAATTTCAGTGAGGAAAACCACTAACTTGAAGTTTTGTTACAGCTTTGTTGAACTCTGCCGGATTCCTGGCTGCCAGTTCCTAGGATTGAATGAGTCAGGGATTTGAAGTAACAAGACGTTAGTGTGGGGACCCATTCAAATCGATTGTTTTAGTGAAATTGATTATATTTCCTTTTGTGCCAGGTTAATTATTGAGTACCGTCATGTATTGAAGAACTTTGTCTTGTTGAAAAATCAATTCAAAGGTGCTATACTGGCAGCTCGACCAAACGAATATGAAAAATCAATGCACTTATACAACTAATTCTTGATTTTTTGAATACATAGTTGCTGATTTCAACAAGGCCTCGCGTTTCCGGCAACCTCAAAAATCTTCAGCATTATTTCGATAAGCCAGTAAAAGCATTTTACAAAAATTTTCTTTCACACAACGTTGCCGAAATACTGTATGCTAAACCTCTTAAGCAATAAAACCATTAAATTGACCTGATAAGTTGAATACAATTCTTAATTTTGATTTGTAATACATATTTAGTTGCTGTTTCGTTGACTTTGTCTGGTGGAGTTCAGAAAATATTCCACGTTAGCTCATATATACATTTTAATTACAAAACGTTATGATGAAGGGAAAATTCGTAAGAAAAATCTGTAATTCAAATTGCTGAAAAAAAATGTATTTCATATTATTGGCAAAACTAGTTTCCATGGTCTAATTTACAGCAGGGCATGCTAAGAAATCGGTCAACTTTAGCCATCACATGAAAGTATTGGCTACTGTAGCAGCCAGACAAGCCATTGGGTCATAATAATATTAGTGTAATTGTACAATGTTTGAGAACAACCTTGGACACAAGAGGCGCCGCCTTTTGTCTATTTACCGTAAACTGCGCGAGCCCGATTCATCGCGGCAATCATCAAGTATCATAAGACAAGCCGAAGTGAACAATCGACCTGCGATTGTTTGGTAATCTGGTTATCGGCTCAACTTTCATTCTGAATCCGATGGCTAATTGACGTGTACGGCGCAAAACAACTTTGTCGAGCGGTTGTAGAACATTATCGAGTTTAGCCAGACTTTGCAACAGTAATGTTTTGTGTTGCATGACAGAAGTGGATTTCAATGGATCGGTTCCTTGTCTCATCTTTTTTTGTTGAGCTGGATCAGAATTTTGTTGCGATTGGGTTAATGCACAAGGGAATCTGCACTTGTTCAGCTTACAGATCCCGCAGAAAGTTTGTCATTTATCTTATGTTTGTTGTGTGCTTTAAAGTTTGGAATCAGAATGGTGAGACATAGAGGTTTGCACAAAAATGTTGAAAAATGGCTCAGCTTCCACAGCCTCTAGTCGGTACATTGAGAGACAAAGAGTTAAGACAGGGGAACGAGTTTAACATTTTTATACAACTTTGCAGTGTACGGAAGCAAACAGAATTTGGATGATACTAAAGCTGTCTGTTAATTTCACATCAAAGCAGTTTCTGGGAAGACAAGTTCAAAATCATTAATCGTTGCTCTCTCACGCTATATTTCCAGTGATTACGCATGTTTGCATTAACTTGTGGTGATTGTGACAGTAGTTTTTCGACCATGTAATGGAGCTACAAAATTAATCTGATGCACATTATTAGACTTCAAAAATACAGAAGAAAGGCGCAAACTGTATTCCAATATATAAGTACAGTACAATAGCACATTGAACTGAGATGGTTACAGCCAGGGTCGCCGGAACAGTGGTAGGGAAGGGGAGCAGTATTAGAGTTGAGGGCAATGGAAACTTCAAAATATTTACCAATTATAATTGTTCTGTTTTGCAACAATGTTGACATCAAAAATAATAACAGAAATTTTAGAAAATCCTTTTGGATTTTCTCGGTGCGCGAATAGTTGTGTTGTATCCACTGTAATTGCAATAAATTTGTTTAAATTCGATATTGATAAACCATCAAATTACCTACGATTTTGTTATAAAAGGGCATCTACGCCCCATTGCCCCCTTTTGAAAAGGTAGGGGGAGAATCTCCCCGTCATTTCTACGCTCTACGGGGCCCCTGGTTACAGCGCGCAAATGTTTTTTAAACAAACGTTTGTAAAAGAATGAGGCTTGATAAGCTTCGAAGGTCAACTCAAAAATGCAGCAAGGACACAAAATAGAGCAAGGAAAACACGTGGCAGAAGTGCTGTTAGAGGCAATCCTGGATGCAAATACAATTCCATTCATTGCTGTATTTCACCTACCAGAAGCAAGCAGCGGGTAATGCAAGAATCGCATTGTTTCAACTGCACTTTCGCCTGCGATTACCTCTTGCAGACAAGTTAGTAAAATCAGTGAAAAAACAAGTTGGAGTTAGAGAGGCTACAGCGGCGGAAAAAGTTTCACCCTTGTTTTCCCAAACGTGACTTTACTAATTCATAATTCAGCGTGTAATAACACACTCCGAAGCGTTACGAAATAAACATGCGTTTTTCCGTCACGTTTTTTAATAACACCATTTGTAAGCGGCTCTTTCAACAAATCTGGCCTTTGTTACTTTCATCGTGCGTAAATGTGACGTGTTATTTAAATCCCTAATCAAAATACTGTAGCTAAGTCACGTACAGAGCAGGCTTTTTTTCACTTGGCAAGTTGAACTCATACGGTTTGTTCATTCTTCTCTCACGAAGACAAGCACGCATTAAAGTGGTGCGCGATGAAAACTTGTGGCAGTCAGTCAGAATATATGTTGTTGCTTAAGCGTGGAAACCTACTATCTGTCGAGTGATTGCCGCTTTAAGTGAAGGTCATTGCTTGTGATTTGTTGAAAGTAACGGTCGAGGTCACATAAGTTTGTTTTGACGAACCAGAGATTTAGTAGAAAAAAATGCTTGGTCGGAGAAAAAAAAAGTGGGATGACTACATCAAAAAAATGGCGGTTTGCACTCCAGACTTTACCACAGACTACCCTGCTGCCCTGCCAGCCACTCCTGGAAAAGCTGTTGAAAACGAAAGCTTCCCCTTTGACGACTTTGCGGAGATGGCTATGTCAGAACGTCGTTTCGATCACTTTCCCGATTTTGAACCGATGATAGGAAATCAGGCGCAAAGAACGAAGATAGGTTTTAAAACAGTGAAGGACCGCAGAAGGGATTTTCCTCGAAAGGTCACAAACTCGATTTCGCGACCCAAGTCGGCTCCCTTGGTCGGGAAAAAAAATATGTCTGCTGAAGAACGAGGTGTCCCAAAATTAACAGGAGTCGCAGGCTGCTCTTTTCGGAAGTTAGATGCAGTGTTGGAAAATTGCGATCATGTCGGCCACGAGACAAAGCTGAAGACTATTAGATCAACGCCTTCGCTGGTCGATCTGTCGCGCAAATACGATTCAGGATACAGCAAAACGCAAACACCAGCCAGGCTGCATGGCACAAGCGTTAAAACGCAAAACAGGGAGGTTCATCACGCTGTTGGAGCACACATTCGATTTTTAATCAAAATTAGGAAAGCGGAAAAATTGCGAATGAAAAGGGAAATGATGCAGGAAAGCAGCAAACGCAGCGAAAAGGTTGGTTTGAAACAAGAATTTTATTCAGCAAGAAGTTTATCTAGAGACCAATTAAAAAGTGTATAAGATGTGTCTATACTGGAGATAAACATCATATTTGGCGCTGAATCATGAACCCAAAAAAATAAATTTTGTTTTTACTCACCCTTTGTTGATGTCTTCATGCTTTTTAGTGAAAAGGTGCAGATGAGAAAATATATCGACCGTGGATATCGTGGCTCAGAATTAGCATACTTAAGTCAGTTAAAATTGATAAAGTGGATATGAAAATTCACTTTCTAACCTCTGTAAACACTAAGAAATGCTTTTTCAAAAGCATTTTTCCAACGGTTTTTATTTTTCATGGCAGTTTGAAACATAGATTGCATCTTTTTGATGGTAAATCATAGGTTTTTATAACTATTCATTTGTTATACTTTTGCATCAACTTTTTAGTGATGCAAAAGTATAACAGTGAAAACATTTCCATCGCCAGAGAAGCGAATTACATGGTGATCCAAGTCTTCACGAGATTTTTCAAATCTGAATTAAATCACGCTGCTTGCAAACCTTTTGTTTGAAATTATTGAATCTTTTTGAAGCTGTAAACTTAAAAATTATTGTTCATAGTAAGTACTAACTCCTCATGAAAGAAGTTTTAGGTTTCTTTTCCGGTCTGGAAAAGCTATTTTCGATGCAACTTTCATGGCAACTCTTAACAGATCAAGCTTCGTGTCAGAAGTTCGCGTCACGTAGTTGAAAGAGCGGGCTAGCTACCAGACTTTAGAAAGGCTCGGCAATGCCATAGCATTCTCCTGTTGACTGAAGTTTTTCTGAGCAAACGCCTACATATTTGCCGAGAGAACCTTATACTAATGGAGCAATTCAAAATGTGCTTGAAGTTCCGCTTGAATGCATCTAAGCGGTCATCGAAGTCAATATTATTGTCACCACAGCCATTGTTCACCGCCCACTGGCGATTTCCCTTCAGCTCAGCCTCACCTGGACAATTCATTAATTTCATTACAAAATGATGTTTCAGCGGCAGACGGTTCCGTAACACGTTTTCGGAAATTCGTGTTGACTACACTTTACTGAAAGAGTTATCCCATTCTGCTTTAATTTCAGCCTCTGGAAAAGTTGCGTCGAATCCTCAGAAGCATTCGAATCATCGTGGAAGTTTGCCTGACTCTGAAACGGTATGTAGTGACGAGTGGTCTCACCCTCGTAGCCTTAAAAACCTATATAGCTCTTTATCGCTCAGATTGTATCAGCGTTTTGCAGTTGTTAGTAGGCCCGCACCGGTTGCCCCTCGAAATTTTAAAAAACATATGCAGTTATTAGGTACAGCAACAAATTATATCATTCCCCCCCGAAAATATTGCCACTCTGGTGGTAAGCTATCCTCGTTTTCAAAGTCTGATTGTTGCGATGGTCTTGACGTACAGGGTGACGCTTTTTCACATTTGAGAGACCTGGCACTGTCGGCGCTGTTGTTTAGTTAACTAGACAACATTTAAACATTTGCTGTAAACAACATGCATACGTCAGTTTCACGTCGAAAACAAAAAATAAAACTTTAACGTGGTTTTCTTGCTTTTTTGTCTGCATTTCGTGCAGCCAGTATCTGCTTGGAAATGCAAAAGAATGTTATTTTATACCTATGAAAAGAATTTAGATGAAATTTGAGTTACCATCAACTGCAAGGGCTGTTTCTATATAGCAATGAAATTTCAATGCTTTGGGACGCATAACTGCTCCTACAACATTGTGCTTCCATTATTAGTATTTACGTTGTTCCTACCGGCTTGCCTGTTATTTTTTCCTTTTTTTCTGCAACGTTGTTAGAAATCATATCATGACTGGAACAACATTTTTTCTAACACTTCACTACATGCTGATTCATTATTATGCCTAAAAGCCTTATTTCTCTTATTATCAAGTGCACCTTTATTTGTTTCAGGTATGCTCAAAGAAACGAAATTCCTCAACCTCTTACACTCGTGCAGATGCAAATTAATCTTCAAGACGATCTCAACAAAAAACTTACATTTAACCCGCACTATTTTAGTGCCTCATACGTGGTGGGCGGTTATGTTCTTTGCAGTGAATTAGATTAGAATTACAACACATTTTATTTTTAGTTTGTTTTATACTTGTTCACAGATCGCTTCTAACCTTGGGGTCAACAGTTATTTTTTGTTTCAATATAATTATTTGTATATAAAAAATGGTTTTATTCTAAGCAATTTCATTGGGAACATGCAGCTGTATCAAGCTGTCACGGAAAGACAAATGTATAGCTTCAAAAGGGCCTTTGACATTCCTTTAAAGATAGCACTGAGGGTTAACACGGACGGAAATTAGGTGTTGCTTACACTGAAAATTATAAAATAATGCTCTATGCAATCTTTTAACCCATCCGAGTAAAAATGATCAAATCGGAACAAACACTTGTGACTCACTGATTTTACTTGAGTGAGGACGCTGCATGATCAAGATGCTGCAAATTTTTACCCGAAGTTAGGCATGCTTCATCTCGTTATATTATAACGATAGATCATTGCCATGCTAATCGAGCACGGACGCAAACAGAGTAAAAGTAAAACACGCATAAAGTACATAAGAATAATGCTCAAGACCACATAAAAATGATACCTAGGCAGAGATTTCTCTATCGTGATGCAGAGGTTACCAACGCCTCAGCTGCAAGCGCTTCACCCTCCGTGAAGGTATGTTAAGGTATAGACCAAGACAACTGGTTCACACTTGGCAGCATCTCATGTCCGAACGGACTTGGCAACTTCCCGCAGGTGCCTCTAAACTTTAAACTGTGTGTAAGGCGAGAAATCTGCGGTGAAATTATAAGGTTGAAATTCGGAAATTATGACCAAGATTGAACATACTGAACTATTGCAAATCTTCCAGGCTAACAAAGGCAGCAGCAAGTTGAAGAAACTGCTTTCTATCGCTCCTGAGGCAAGAAACAAGAAGCATGTGAAGATGGTAAGAGATATTTTTATTTGGTACTAGTTGTCTTGAGTTTTAGACACATAGAAAAAATCCATATTTTTGATTTACTTTATTTAGACATTAACAAGTAATATTTTCAATGCAACATTTTTATGCGAAAGCTGATGCGTTTTGCAAGATTCACGTGGATTCGATGCAATATCTCCACAATGTCCGTATATATATGCACATTTGTTTTTCATACATTCAACCCAGTGTACTCCATTTGTGCTTTTCATTGATTACATATGCTTCTTTAACATATCCGATAAAAAGAAGTCGCAGGCGGCTAATGCCCTGTGAACGTGAAAGCCACTCTTCATGACTAAATCTTCCCAACTATTCCGCTAGTCTGTTACTATTGTGGTGAAATCGACATGACGCCATAGTTATATGGTTGCTTTGCGTCCAGGCATTAAGTAAAACTGTAGCTTTTACATCAGTTTGCGAAAAGTTACGTTTTTTCGTTCATGTTTAAAGAGGAGTTTCCAATTGTCCAAACATTTATCCTGTTCAGAACATAAGCAAGTGTCAATAAATTGTTCTCCATACAAAGGTGCCTGGCTGATCCTTCCTGATGTTTTTTGGTGATGTACTGCCAGAGTTTCATCACATTATCAGTTAAGCTCACACAGCTGTGACAAACTTCAGAAAAGTTCATTAGGTGCTGTTTGTATACAAAATAAGACCAAAGTCTTTAAGGTTCGACTTTGGTTACCGTTAGGACATTTTGTGAGACTGCAACAACTATTTCATCTGATTACCGAGGCAGCCATAAAGCGAGGCTTTAGTGTATTTTAGTTGTGGTTATGCAGAGAGGTTCTAATGTATTTTGAAAGGCCGTTGGAAAAATTTGAAAGACCGTTTCGGTCCTTGAAAACGCCTTGAAAAAACACTGGGTAGGAAACAGCGTTTATAAATTTTAGGAATGTTCAAATTGTCATGGAAGTTTTTTTTATAAATTTGTGTTGAACTCAGGGATCTGGTTCCGGATGGGACGGATTTTGAATTGATTTTTTTCTTTATGTGAAGAAATGGAGTATAGGACTGCTTGTCATTATAGCTACTATAAATTTTGAGCAGCTGGGAAACCTGCTACTAACTGTTACGTCACGTCTGCTATATAGACCGTAATAACTTCTAAAGTAACTTTTCGGCAAACGAGAATGAGGAACAGCAGAACACTACGTCGATTTTCTTGCTAATTAGATGTTTGGTTTTCAGATACATGCGTTGGTGCAAAACCGCAGCGCTTTTTCCAAATACCCAATCAACATTCGGATGAAAATGTGTCAAGTGATGATATATCAGAGCTACGAGTGTAAGCGTGTCATCATTAAGCAAGGTGAGATGAACTCCGTTCGAAGTTGGGGGCATGATGTTTGATTGCATAGCAGTGCAAGAAAACCGCATGGAAACGTAAATCTAATAAAATCGAATAAAAATGTTGCTTACTCTTGGAAGCAAGTGTTGCTGGATTTGTTATTAGCTTGAAGATGTGATTAAATGTCATCACGTAAGGATATAAAACTGCAAGATAAAAACAGCGTGCAAACCAAAAAAGTTAATGAAATAGCTGAAACAGAAAAATATTTACGTTTTACGAAACTACACGTACGTTTATTTTTAACTTGTAAAATTTCAGTAAAAAAATACTGCATATCTATGCAGCCAGCACAATTTATACATTGGTCGGAAATATATGTTTTGTTGCTATAGTCAAACTTTACTTGCATTTTAATCGAAGACACAATGATAAAGATTTTTGAACAACTGGAGAGTTGCCAAGAAAGTTTGCAAGTTAAGGTTGATAAAAATGAGAAGGTAACCATCTTTGATAATAATTCCAGGGCATCCTCCTTCAGCGTTTTACATCATTTTGTCTGGAACGTGTTTGATAAATGAGAGAGTTACTGGCAGCAACGGAGAGGAGGTGGTGCAGACCATCAACGAAATAAGAGAAGGGGAAGTTTTTGGTGAGGTTGGTCATCTGATTTGTATTTATTACCAATCCAGCTATGTGAATCCTGCTATCTGGAATGCAAGCTTTATAGACATATTGCTACTTCTACGAATTGGTGACAGATACCTGCACTGTTTTTCCTCGCAAAAAGATTGTTACTTATGTTTTAATTTGAGACGTTTAAACGCGCGAACGGAAGTATCTGGATGGGCTGAAGTCAGACTGGCGGTGGCTAATGCTATAACGTGTTACGATTACTTTGATAGAAATCATTTCTGCTCGTTTTTGGTTAATAAACGAGAGCCATTGGCCAGCGGCTGTTTAAATCTGAAGGTCTAATTTGGTAAGATTCGTGTTGAAAGGTAAGAAGCAAACACTCATCATGATGGTTTCAAGTTGCCTTTGTAAATTAATTCAATGCTAATTTTTTTCTCAAATAGTCGGATTTAACATGAAATTACGCAATTTTGTAAGGTGGCGCTTTTAAACAATACTGCACGCACTGCTTCAGTCGTGTGTAAAGATGATGTGGAGTTGCTGGTCTTCTACAAGGAAGAGTTTGACGCCATTGTCAGAAAACATATATACAAGCAACGTGAAGAAGTTATTGAATTTTGCAAAAACCTGGAACTTTTACGGTATGTTATGATTTTAGCTATGCTCGTAGAATTGCAAAGATTACTGGAGGCAATTGCTGTTTGAAAAATCTTCAACAAATCCTCCATTTTCTCTTATAAGACATTGGGTTGAAAAAGGAACCTATAATATTCAAGTAGTTGCTTAGGGTTTTTTCATTATTGACTCTGATTAGCTTCGAGGTGCATGAGTCTTTTACTACCGAAGCCTGGCAATGATTACAAACGTGCAGTTGGCAACACACGTAATTTAATACTACTGAAAACTTGGCCCTAACAAAAATGTTTAATAAAAACGATTAACTGCCTAAATCAAAAACAACATACGCGCAAATTCGATNGTGTGAACAGATGGACTGTTAGCTTTAATTGTTTGCTGGGTAAGAATCTTTCAGCTGCTTTTTACCCACTTTGTGAATAAGTAATATAGAGGGAGCAATTCGAATACATGCACGTTGAGGTTGGAGGAAAACGTTAAGGAAATGAACCGCATGGCATGAACTGTAAGGATCATATCCGGTGACAAGAACCAAACCAACAGAAAAACGAACTGATGAAGACCCGAAGAAAATCTTTGTGCTCCAACTTCCTTGATTTTGAGATATCTTAAAAAAAA
>JGI24159J19872_10008404_pt1 | contig 13514 bp, 8 predicted proteins | sample Ectturendosymbi4_FD_19872 | JGI IMG/M metagenome (IMG submission 19872) | reverse complement strand
TTGGATTGATCGACAACTTCATACAGGGAACCGCAACAAAATTCGATCGGTGCATTCAAAGCTGTAATTTAAACCCTTGTTTAATTAAGAGTGTAAGTAATCTTTGACCGAGTACTGCCATTGCAGCCAGTGACATGGGTGTCGGAAGGATTATTTCCTTTGGGGGACAATAGTGGATCTTTCGAGAGGTAGGCGAAAAGATGTTTCCAGTGGGGGCTAAAAATTTCATTTTTTCCTTACGAACATGAGAAAACAACCTTTTTTGCTAAAAATGTAATGGAAAAACGTAAAATTTCAAAATCAAAGAGGGGTGAGGACCCCTTCCGACTCCCATGACCAGTGATGATGTTTACAGATGCGCCAACTGCCCAAGGAGAGTCAGCTGCCCAAGGGGAGTCAACTGCCGAAGGAGGAGTCAACTGCCGAAGGGGAGGCAACTGCCGAAGTGAAGTCGTGTCTAGTCTAAAAAACACTTCCGATGAACTCATCGCTGCCGGAATTAATGTCTACGTCATTGGCGTTGGCCTCAACAGCAATTGTGAAGATAATTTGAAAGTAAGCACAAACTAGAGTTTTTTGCAAAACTTTACGCAATGGCATTCATGATTGAGGGGTAAAAATTGCGTAGTTCTTACCAAAATTTAACACGAAAGATGAAGCAATTTCGATGTTGATAAAAAATTCTATAACAAAAAGTACGAAACACATCTTCTTTGTTTTTTGTGAATTTATTATTGGTATTCGATAGAAAAACTTTTTTTGATTGCTCTTTTATTTCATTCACTTCAAAAAGTAAATTACAGGGTAATTTCTGAAAACAATTATCGTTTCCACAAAGGCATTTTTACTCTGAAATCGTTTATGTTTTACATTTTGATTTGATTTTTTTGTTCCCAGATACTCGCTCAAGGCGGAAAATGTTTTCACTTTTTCTATTTGAAACAATGGGAGAACGACCTAAATCAGTTCATCCAAGCCTTGGAAAGACCGTTTCAAGACCGCTGTCTCAATTCCTGGAACACACCATACGGCTCTTGCAGACGATAATGGTTTAAATGCTTCGTAATTTTTGAAAATCCAGTTGTTATCTATTGAACAATATCATAACCTGGTTTGCCACCAACGACAAGATGTGCTGGGTGGCACAACGTTTTTGAATTAAAAAAGGGTAAAACCGCTATATATCCAGATAGTGTAATCCCACATGCAATAAATAGCTTTGAGCAAACGTTAAATTTGGCGAACTTTCACTGCAGTACTGTAGTGGATATAAGCCATTCGCATTGCGAATTGGCATTTCGAAGCTTTTCATTGTTTTGCTGTGCGTGCTGTCTTGCTTGTGTCAATTCGTCATTGCGCTGAGGAAGTTTCATGCATGCAAGGGCGTACGCAAGGGAGGGGGTTGGGGTTCAAACTCCCCTTTAAGCTTGATATTTCAGAAAAGTTTTTTTATCTGCGCAGAGGAGATTAATTGTTTTTGCATACTCTTTGCTTGTTAATTTGTCATTTTACTGCAAATAACATGGAATGAACTTTCATGCAAATTTCGAAAAACATTGTAAATGGGCCAAAAAGTACTAATAGAGGTTTTGGTGGGAATCTGGGTTTTCGTCAGCATCCAGGTACCATCTCATCACGTTTTACAGACCCTCCGTCCACTACGCATGTTTGAGATTGTGTTCCGCNATAGTTCACTTTATCCGAAACAGTTGTTTCTTTATNTTGTCTGTTGTGGCTGATCAGCACAAGCGCTGGCCGCATTAGTTACATTACCAATTTCTGTAGCATGATAAAACTGTTGCCCGAGATCGAAAACAGCGGTTGTTAACATAGAAGCATTCAGGCATTTGATAATGTCTCAGCCGGAAAAAGGAAAACTAAGAGTTAGTTAGACTTCTATACACAACAGAAAAAAAACGAAAATCTTCTTGCGTACTTTATGCGCATTCTCAATTCTTGTGTAGTTTAGCAAGATTCAATCTTGCAAACCGGGGTGTGCGCCAGGCAGTCCAGCCGCACACTTCCTGTGCTCGACTGCTCGTATGCGAGGAGACATTAAGGCAGCCTCATTTTGCAGTTGTAAATTGCTCTGAATTAGTGATGAATGTGTTTTACTTCTCTCTTTTAACGCGCAGCCTGATATTTTTGCAGTTATGAACTGCTGTGTTGTGGCGTTGAGTTTATTTTCCTCCGATATTCTAACTTGTAGCGCTGATAGTTTCTATTCAGTGCAATGACACATAAAATAAGGGGAGCGCATGTAAAAAAATATGCAAATTATGTCATCAAACTTCGCCAAAATGTTGGTTGGGAAACATGAATATGACTTCAAATTGTGACGTCACAAACAGCGCACACCAAATACAAATGACCACCATATGCCACTGAATGAAACCCCCATGAAAATTTTCTGCGTACGCCACTGCGTGCATGTGTGCTCGCGCACTCGCAGAGATCTGTTGCCCAGACCAATGAGCGTGAGAACCCCGTATAGTTGTTCTGTTACCGCGCCATTGTCGAAGTATTGCTGACGCTAATCAAAAGGCCTCGTGTAAATAAATATTTGTGCACCAGGAAATCTGTGAAACGAATTTTAAAAAGATTAGAGCTAACGCCTTTCTTCCGCTTGGCAACTTAAAATGTCAGGTAGCTTAGTCGGGAGACAGAACTGTGTTCATACAACGGCTAGGCTGCCTCGTTGTTCGTAGCGTTTGGGGATACCAGAAATTCTGCATGAAGCACTCTATGGAAAGAAATCCTTTCTCAGCACAGAATCAGACACTAAGATCTTACAGAGTATATATTTCGCCTACAAAATAGGCATCAGCAGCTCTGCGAAGTGCATGAAGTATAAATAGAATAAAATATCACCCACAAACAGTAAAGTTGCCAATTAAGAAAAACTAAATGAAAAATTGCAACCCCCAACTGCCCGCTTTACATTGGAAAGGAAAAGGTCACAGCAGGAACAATTACCGGTAACCAAAACAAACTACCAAGTGTACAGTGACGTAACAAACAAAATAACAGTCCAGTAGGTTACACAGGATGCGTAAGTGTTGCAGGCTAGCGTGCTTGCAAGAATTCAATGACACAGCAACGCTGTGAGTCTGCGTATGGTCGCGACTGGTCACGGGCCATAAAGAAGCCGAAGTAACGGAAGTAAAACCATCCGAAAACCTTCCGTTATATAGCAAGACTGCGTTAAAGCCATACAAAATATGACAACAATAAGCTAAATCAATGAGCAACAACGACAAAAAGCAAGCAAAGCAACAAACTGCGCGTTCTCCCAGCCGCCAAGGCGCGTTCAGGAGATCTCAACGCAGAAGGAAACCATGAAGCCCCGCCTGTCAGAGTTGAACATTGATGCTGTGCAAAGAGTCTTGATAACGATGTTGTGGTTAGACAGTCCTCGGAGCGTTTCGCTGGGTCGTACTCGTAGCTATTCGTAGCACGCGCTTACCAGTCGTACACCGAACCTGAAACACAGGAGAACTGCTGGCAGTATCTATGTAAAAGAATAATGCTGCACAGCAGTCAACTAAAACATTCCAGAAAAGGAAAAAGAATAAATAAAAGGAACATCCGAAAAAAAGAGAGAAACAGATAAACATGCCAGCACAAAATGACAAAGCAAATTCAAAAGGCACTTAAAACCCGAAGACAAATAGAAATGAAGCATAAATGGAAATTAACAGTAAGCCAAACCTCTGTAATCAAACAACGATCAGGACAAATTAAAAATTACGAAAATAACAATATACGGAAGAAAAGCATGAAAAAAGCAAACGAATAAAACAATAAAACAAAGCTACCAAGGGGAAAGGGTCCAAAGAAAGCAATAAACAAACCTTAAAATCAAGCTAGGGCAGGGGTGGGCATTTAATTTAGCTCGGGGGCCACTTTGAGAAGGCCGTACTTAGCGGAGGGCCGTAACTCTATTCTCATGCAGTGTTTCTCAACCTTTTTCGGTTCGTGACCCTGTTTGGTATTTTTACACAACCTGTGACCCTTCCTACTCTTTTTTCAATGCGTATGATATTATAACCATTATGATTACAACAAAATGCTGTTCTAGAAAAATGCAACAAAGTACCGCAACATTTTCACCACAAAAATGCATTTCATAACATTTAATTTCAAACGGCAATTGAATTTTACAAACATTTTCAATGCGACGGTTGACTTTGCAACTGTATGGCCAACTTCGAAATTCGTGGTTGAGTACTAATCTTTTATTATGCTCGACTATCTTTGATTTCGTGCCTCCGTTTTGATGTGAGTTCGAGCTGAAAAAACACTCTCGCAGAGACATATTGTTGCAATGAAAACAATGTTTGGAAAGCCAATTCAGACCAATGTGGATATGATTCACCCACAGTTCACCAGAACGGAGAAAATAGCATTTCATGAGAAATGTCATGTGCTGATGAATCATTCCGAAGATCGCAAAATTGGTCCTGTTGACTCCCACTTGAAAAGAAAACACTGGAGTTGGAGATATTTTCATTTCATTTACCACCTGGTCTTTCCCATCTTCAGACTTATCTGAAATACGCCTCTGAATAGTATCGCTGGAAAAGATATTCGTCTCATGTTTGCCTTACAATCTTCTCCAAGAAGTAGTTTTATCGTTTCCAGCAAACAGGTTTCACAAGCGTTTTTTACCAATCGTGTGAGTTTTTTTTTTTGCTTGGCAATTTCAAGTGCGACTTCATATGATGCCTGTCCTCTTGGTGGAAACATCCAGCAAGATAAGTCTCTGACGCTTCAAACTCGCTTCATGGTGTCGGATGAATTCAATAACGTTTTGTGGCGAGATTGGGATGCTTTGTCTCTAAATGCCGCATCTGTTTCGAAGGCTTCATATTCTTAGCACCGACAGGCGTTGTTCCACCGCAATACGCTTCTTCCTGAATGTTGACTGCAACTTCACAACAGTAAAGTGTTGGAAGGCTATCTGAGTCAACAACTGGTTTAAAACTAGAATACAATTATTTGTGACATGTTGGAAGGCTTTGGCTGCAATTGCTGTATGAACTTCGACGGTTTCACAAACCCAGCATCACCACGGATAACTGTTTTGCACAAAACACACCGTGGCTTCACTGTGATTTTTCTAACTATGGAGGTAAAACTAAATTTCAAACACTCTTCAACATACTTGCGTTTCCTGTCCATGGTAACAGTAGAAATGGAAGTATCATGAAACTATTGGAGGTCGTTTTTGGAACAAGAACAACTAAATGCATCAATTGACATAAGCAATATACCGCTTATGGTTTACTTCACCTCGGATTTCAACAATAGACGTGCAGGATTGTGGATGATAAAACTGACAGATTGGATTGCACAACGGTGGTCTGACGATGAAAAGACGTATATGATCTTCAATTGCGACTTCGGATGCATACATTGCCAAATCATATTTTGCAACATATTGTGATATTTGAATTGGTAACTCCGATGGCGCCCCTAGTAAATTATGATATACGCTACAAACTAGCAGCTCCAAGAAGTAAATTCGTTGCGATGACCAAATTTTTCGATTTGAACGTAAGAGTTAAGAAGACAAACACGACAAGTTAAACAAATGGTTACATTTAAATCTTTGCGTGCCCTAAAAAAACTTCGCGACCTCCGGTTGAGAAATGCTGCTCCAGTAGAAATAGAAGCAAGTCTCGGTTCAAGTTAGCCTGAACATTAACATTTACTGTGCCAAGTTCGAGAATATTTCAGACTTGATGATTTACTGAATGCTTCTGCGGGCCACTGAAAAAGCTGTGGCGGTCCACATGTGGCTCACGGGCCGCTAATTGCCCACCCCTGAGCTAGGGGATTAACACAGAGAATCAGTCAGGCCAAATGAATCGAAAGTATATAAAAGCAAAACTGGATTAGAAATAAAAGTCGAAATCACCTGATGTCCGGTAAGATCATTCTGTCCAAGTGGATTGGAGCTTTTATCCGATGCATCCATTTATCTTCACACCAGTCAAGGTTTTCGCACGGAGGTTGTTCCACGAATGTCACCTTATAGCAATTGGGTAAGAGAGGAAGATTGTCACTTATGGCCGGGTGCTTCATGGTGCAATGTTTAATCAAAGCAGCATCCTCTTTTCCTGCGGATTTATGCCAATTGCTCCGCTGAGCAGTTCATCTAACAGAAAACTTATTTTTAGTTTGTCCTACATATTGTTCTTTGCAAAGCAAACAAGTGGCGACGTAGATCCCGTAGTTTGCATAAGACAGACGTTGGGTCAGCTATTCTACATTAAACGACGTCCTTCCCCATAAGCAACTCTGTGTTGGTCCCCGACCTTCACACTTTTCGCTATACGCTACGCATACTGACTTTTTGTGGCATGAGTTGATGTCGTATGATCTCTCTTTGCTGCATTGTAGCATAAGGCCGTTGTCTAAAAATAAAGACAAGCTTGAAGAAATTATATCTCCATGATTAAAATCACCAGATATTATTTCGCTGCCGGAAACAATAACTGCGGAAAATTCAATAATATCACCACTTCCAGGCTATAATTTTATTATCGAAAAGTTTCAAACGCAAGCTGCAGGTGCCTACATAAAAATAATTTGAGTTAACCTCAAAAGCATGATCTCCACTTCAAAATATCTCGATATGAAAAGATATAGTTTTAGTTATTGGAAGCAAAAAGCGTCATAAAATAATTTTCGGAAACGCGTAGAGGCACCCTCAATATAACATAGATGAGTTTTCTCAATCATTTTATGCAACAATAAAAAAAATTTTAAACAACAAATGTGATATAATTTAAAAGCCTCTAACATGCGCGCCGGCCACTCAGGGAAGCTTGTGATCAGCCATAACTCTTGAACGGATCGGGCTAGAAAGACAGTGAAAACATCCCTAGATCCACGAGACAGCAAGGAATCTAAATAGAATAACAAAAACAGACCTTTGCATTTGAAATTTCTGAGAAAAATTTATATTTGTGCATTTGCCGTATTGAATTTTTGGGAAAATCCCGAGTAAATGCGAAAAAACTTTCCACGCATCCCGTGTAGCCTTTCCGAACCGGTTCTTGCGCTTCGCCGACCGCCAAAATATTGGAAAACAGGATCCTTTCGAAAAAAGTCAATTTGGACCGTTCCGGGGGGAAATTTTGGGTTTTCAAAAGTGTAGATTGGGAAAATTGACTTCTCGATCACGGTTTGGGGTCCAGAGAGCCCCACATTGGCGCAAGTGAGGTGCTGATTGGCTTAAAATGTTCTAGGAGCTATTCTGAAGCTTTAGAGACCTTGGGACGGCTGCTAGCTTAAGGGTTAGAAAGGCCCTGAAAACTACTTGGCCACCTAGTGGATATTTTGATTTTAGTCCCAAACAAATTGTCCTGCCAATAGTTTGATGAAATTTGGTGCGATGTTGTAAAACACCAAATACACCTTTTCTACAAGGTTGGTGGGGTTGATGGGTGCTGGCTAGCAGAAAAGTGGCTTGAACCTCAAAATAGTCCCGAAATCCGAAGTTTTTGACCCCTGGACCTCCCACCAAAGGAAGTGTCAACTTGTTTGATCATCATTGCAAAGGTAAGGTCTTCACAAGCATTTTTTTATGTTAAAAGTTTGTTTCAAAAGTGTTTGGTTTAGGCTCTGTAGCCTACTGAATGGACGTAATTATGTTTTTCAGCCTACGTGGAAAACGTTTTTTTTCCCCGGTAATGACATCACAGGTGGTAGAGACCTATCTCAAAATGTGCAGGCATGTTTTATGGATCCAATGATACCTTCGGTGACTTGCTAGCTCATTCCGTTCAGAGGTTATGGTCGTTCATATGGTTACCGGCCACTATAATGGCCGGCGCGGGCGTAAGAGACTTGCAATAAATGGTAACAGAGTACGACAATATATGGATACTCCATGCAGCCTTGGTGCTACCCTGTTTTAAATACACCAACCCGAGTGGTTCATAAAGCAGAGTAATGTATTGACCGTATGTATACAAATAAATCTATCCAATGGAGTGCAGTTGCATATTGTTAATTGTACGTAATGGGTGACACCACTACACAGAATGATGAGCGTGGTGAATACCACTAACAGCAATAGTTTGTGTAGCCCAGGGGCGGATCCAGCCAGTAAGTTTTGGTGGGGTGATTTCAGTAATATTTGGTTATTAGGTCTCATTACCGGTTCACTCCTGTAAGAGAGATGAAGTATACTTCACAACACCGCTGTGACAAAACAATTAATGGCAAAATGGCCTTATATCGCAAATGCTGTTTTCGAATTGTTCAAAATCATGGTGAATAAACTTAATCTCACAGGTTCTAGGGGGCGATCGCCCCAATCGCTCCCACTTGGATCCACCCCTGGTGTAGCCTATACTTTGTTTACCCACTAGATGAGCGAGCTGGAGAGTATGGTATTCATCCTTTGTGTTTCTTTTAGAAGTGAGTACAGCGGATAGTTAGTCAGTTAATTATGCCAAAAGTTTTCATGATTTAATTGTTGCACTTTTTGTGTGATAATTTCTGATGAATTTACTTAAGATTATAAGCTGCTGATTTGAAATCATTAAATAATTGTTAATTATTATTAACGAATGACACCAGGGCTGCGGAGCTCTTGTAAACATAAAATGGTTCCGGTTTCGACTCCGGAGCTCTCTGTTTTCGCAAACATGGCTCCGGCTCCAGAGCTGTGTTTCTTTATAACATGGCTCCGTCTCCAGCTCCGGAGTTGTGTTTTTTTATAACATGGCTCCTGCTCCGGCTGTGCTTTGTTAATACACTTCAACAATTTCGGTATTCCTAGTGTCCTTCTTGTAGCAAGTGAGCGTGTTATTTCACGGTATTTTGAACTAATCTTAAACACTGCTACCACTATCAAGTCTGCGTAGTCGAAGTCTGAAGGAGTTCGGTCTTGAGTAGCCGGAGTCGGTAAAAATTCTTTAAAAAAAATCTGACTTCGGGCTGATCTTCTGCTCGCTGACTGTGACCAATGTTACCACTCTGTTATGAAGAAAACCCCAGAATTTACCTTGAAAAAAAAACAGAAAATGATAAAAAAAACAGACATAAAATTGTTTAAAAAAAGCCACGATCAAACTTGAAATGTACGCTACCGGCACTTGCACATAAAAAATTATAGTATTATGCATTATTTCCATCAAGTTTTTAACAAGCTCAAGGCTATTTTGAATATACTGACAATTTACAAGCAGGCTAGCAGCAAATTAAGTGCATGCAGTAACATAAAAAGTTAGTTAGATCTTTTTTAAGAAACGTTGGATATTTCCTTTTACCTTCACTTATGCACAAATTGAAACATATACATGATACATTCAAGGTCTTGCAAGTATTTTTACCCTAATCATTGCAATGTTTGACTACTAATTTAACATACAAAATTTTACATTCATACCTATGCCAACGCGCCTGTAAAACAATGAACAGATTATCAACCACAGCATCTTCAAAACCAAACAAAACATTCCAAAATCATGCACAATAAGCAGCCCTTGACATATCAGCGATAGATTAGAGTGCTGACCTATGCCAAGTCGTGGTTAATCTGTAAAACATTAGATTTTAAACGATTTGGTTAAGCCTAGCCCTACTCAACTGTACCGGCTACTGTACTGACCCTCCTATGAAACTACTGTATTCTAGAATGGAAAATACAATAATACAACCAGGGCCTGATTAAGGGGGGGGACGGGGGCAATTGCCCCGGGCCCTCTGCTCTCGCTCTAAGGGGGCCCCCTTGATGACATTTATTTGCTTTGAATAAAATGTGCGTTTGAATAATTGTTGTGATTCAAAAGTGATACAAGAATACAACTCTATATTCCGATGTTGCGTTGAGTATCATTAGTGGTTTCTCTGCAAGTTTGACTTTCTGCCAGTTTTAGTAACCACTACCGTATATAAATATTTTTGGTTTTGTTCATTGCATGTATATTTGAATTTTGCTTGTACCTTTTCCTAGTAATCGTTCTTTTGGCATGGGTTTGTCTACTCGTGCATCATGCCTACTGCGCAAATGTCGCGAAAACTATACCATTTGCGTGCTTAAGCAGCAAAGCTAGTTCTGCTGAGGTTGAGTATCAATGATTGCGTAATGTCTTGTGCCGTCTGGAGGTAGCTGCAACCGAATGGCGACGTTTGTCTCGTCATAAAGTGGAACGTATGATGGAAACGCACTTGTCTTCCGATGGCTACTATTCTTGTGTTACATCATAAACATATGAAGCTAGTCAAGTCATTTACATTACATGTTATTGCGTGTTCTGTCAAAAAATGTTTTTGATCAAAAAATCGCAAGAATCTGGCAGTGTTAACTGAAACGCCGCGACTGAAACTTTTTTTTCAGCAAAGCTTCTGAGCAGCAACGTTAAAACAGTGTGGTATGGGGCGCCGTTCGTAAAAATATTATATCTGACAGGTTTAGCACAAAAACTGCTATCTCTGCGCATATTTAACTATCTCTGTGCAGAGATGGCTATCTCTGCGCGCATTTAGCTATCTCTGCACGGATTTAGCTGTCTCTGCGCACAGATAGCTATCTCTGCGCAGATTTAGCTATCTCTGCGCAGAGATAGCTATCTTTGTGTGCATTTAGCTATCTCTGCGTGTATTTAGCTATATCTGCGCAGAGATAGCTATCTCTGCACGCAATTGGCTATCTCTGTGCAGAGATAGCTAAATCCATGCAGAGATAGCTACCTCTGCGCAGAGATAACTAAATGCGCGCAGAGATAGCTATCTGTGCGCAGAGATAGCTAAATGCGTGCAGAGATAGCTAAATCCGTGCAGAGATAGCTAAATGCGCGCAGAGATAGCCATCTCTGCACAGAGATAGCTAAATATGCGCAGAGATAGCAGTTTTTGTGCTAAATCTGTCAGATATAATATGTTTACGAATGGCGCCCCAAAGTGTGGCGTTAATTAGAGCACATATATGCATTTATATTGTTTCACAGTGCCGGATTTAGGGGGGGCAAGGGACCCGGGTCCATGGCCCCCCACCAAAGAGGCCCCCACCATATCCATGTGTTTAGCCATATGTGTGACATGCGCGTGCCACTTAGTTATTTTTGGCGTGGAAAGTTTATTTGTAGACGCTGTATCGGTCAGTCAGACAGCAGTATTTCACTTGATTATTGTTTGATATTGTGATGCAACAACCATTACACTTATTGGTTTCCTGAAAGTAGATCAGGTGTCTGAATCTAGTGAATGCAAGGCCAAGAGAGAACACATTAGTTTAGGTCTCTACTCATTTCTGGTATATTTGGGGTCTGCCTTACTCAATTTTGCACAGGTCGCATATGAGGAGCATTGCTAGTAAGGCTACCATCTGACCTCTTTTTAAATACATGTCCACTCGTTTCAAGAGAAATGAAATATTCTCCGAGGACATTCAAAAATGTCAAAATGTCTTCCTTTTTGCATTTCTTATTTTACATTGCTATAATTAGTGGCGTAACTAGAGGTTTGAGCCTGGCTGGAAAATTTAGTGAAGAGTGGCCCACTAGCCACTGTATGGGGCTCACTAGCCAACACTCAGAAAAAAAAACTTGAGAAGTGATGGTGAATTCGGTTGTGGATGGCTATACTAAACCCTAAATTACCGGAAAATAATCCAAAAAACGCAAAAAAACAACAACTTAAACTGAAATATAAATTAAGTTGGGCCCGATTTCCACATTTAGCTTGCCAGGGGGGAAGTCGCCCCTGTCACCGCGTCAGCAACGTCACTGGTGGCTATGATATTTGTATTTACATACAGTAAGCTGTCCTTACTAAATTCTTTGACTATATTCCTCACTTTGCTAACAACTGAATGGGAGAATGATGAACCATGTATGTAGTATCTGTTTGATACAAACGTTTCTACTGATGGAGCTGAAGAAAACTGTTTGACTAATACCAAAACTTGTTTGAGTTCGTGCTAAAAAAGCTGCTAAGAGCATCGACCAAATGCATTTTATTATAGAATGATGGAACATTAAAGATGGGCAAAATATTTTGCAACTTGCAATATTATTAAATGCTTCAGCGAACTGATAAAGATTGCATAGTTTTGCTGCATTGTTATGACTCTTTACCCTAATGTGGAACGATTTTTTTCTTGATGCAGCCACAACCCTAAAAGAAAGAGAAATTTTTCTGGTTGAACCAGGTTTTCGTCTAAAACTGGTGTGCAATTTAAAACATCTTTCATGCGGTTTCATAACATTGTTAAAGGTTTAACAGGACAAGTAAATATAATTTCGTGTTGTGTGTTTTAACTGAAAAATCGTCTACACTGGAAATCTTACTTCAATGCTTAAAACTTATCAATAGGCGTGTTTGGTGTTTTACTTATTAGTATTAGATAATACGCTTGAGTAAGTGACAGTTGTAAATTGTCCTCCTTTTATGCGATGAAAATATGTCAGCCCTATTGAGCTTATTAATGAATAAACATGGACAGAAGAAAGACTGATCGTCACCTTACAAACATAGAGCTTTTCCAAGTGCCTGGTTCTAAAAAAACGTGAAAAAGCAAAAGAGGCAAAATCGACAGAGGAAGAAGTTGCAGCTACATCAAGAAACATTGAAGTTACTATTTTACCATGGCAGTGCAGTCCAGCGGAGACATTTCTGCGGAACCTGTAAGAGGACAGAAGATCGAAGAACATGTTGATATAGACTTAGATCTACGTAATGAAGAGAGACACCTAATTTAACCAGCGGTGCAGTAGCAGAAGAACGTCAAGAATATCATCAAATAACACGATAGATGAAATGGCTGATGCTATCACTGGAGGCAACAATATCGGTCTCTGGTCAGCCAATATACCGGAAAAAAATTCAGGAATTTGGTTGAAATATTAAACAGGGTTCTCTTTGACATGGTGATGAAAAGTTATTCTTAAACCATGATGTTCCACAGCACAAAAAAGACAGAAACTTGTCACGGAACTGCACCACAAGTGTTATCCATCGCCAGAACCACAACAACGAATTAGTTGGCTGAAGCTGGCTTTGTTTTTCTTCTTCACAAACTTGTATTTATTGTTTCACTTGTAGACTGATGTGGGCGGATACGACTAAATGTGCGCATTTCCTTATTAGAAAAGGAATCTGCGACTAGAAGCACGCTCTTGAGCGCCTGAGGAGCCACAAGCAATCAACGGAACATGCAAATGCCACGATTGCGTTTAACCACAGATGTAATTAATCACTGTGAAGAATTGATACAGAGCTAGCCAGTCAGGTCAGTCAATGTGAACAATATTGGAAATCGCTTCCGCCTGCAACGTTTGGTTTCTGTCGTAAAATTTGTTAATGACCCAGGACTGGCATTCAGAGATGATGAAAACGTTCGATCCAGTGGTGTGTTCAAGGGGAGGCAAGCGAGGCACTTGCCTCGGCCCCCCCTTGAGTTATTACGCGCATAAATTTTCCTTATTTTTGGTGAAAGACGTATTATTCACTCACGTAATGTGCTACAAAGCAAATCATAAGCAAGTATTTTG
>JGI24159J19872_10008403_pt1 | contig 13515 bp, 9 predicted proteins | sample Ectturendosymbi4_FD_19872 | JGI IMG/M metagenome (IMG submission 19872) | reverse complement strand
AATTTTAGGATAAAATTAATTGATGTTGCGGCCCGCCAGCGATAATGCACAATTCATGCGGCCCGTGATAGTAATTAGGTTCCCCCCCCCCTGCTCTAAACACAACCCCTGACTTGCAGCGTATTCACGAGTTCTGCGAGGGTCACCACGGAAGGTTATCAAGAATGCTGTGTGTATTTTGCATGGCATTTCATCCATTGATAGTTAGAAAGAAGCACTCACGTTGAAAATACCACAAGAACATAGATGTTGCGAGCTTCGTCAGTTTCGCTTTCTATATCTATCGAAAGCAAGCTTTTCACAGCCCCAAGAATCAGACACTACGATCTTATGAGAGTATATATTTCGCTTGCGGAGTAGACATCATTAGCTATAGATCCTATTACTACGAAAATACTTTAATGCGGTGTTGCTGTTATACCTTACTTAGTTTGGTTTTTGTTGTGTCCACTAAAATTGGTCGCACCAAACTCTTGTATAAAAGTAGTGGGACGCTGTAATCTTCAAACGCATTGCGAAACATGTGTCTATCGAGCAGTAAACGAATTTCCATTCCCGTGCATGAATCATCACATCGACTGAAAATGAATTTCCCAAACATGATTGGACGCCTTGTCCAAGCAGCATAAGTTTTGGGACACCCTTGCAACGCTGCACTGTAGTCCGCAACTGTCGGACGCATTTTCTTCTTTAGCTATTTTGACGAATATTTGCGATATATGTGGTAACTGCAAAAGATTATGTGGTAAAGTTAAACCAATTTCTTCTGGCGGCTTAAACTTGCCTGCATCGCATTTTGCTTCCATCGATCCTATAAACGCATTACGTATGTTAAACCTTATACTGAGAGCAAGATACTTTCATTTACGTCTATTAACCAACTGCTCCCTTTGCCTACAAGTACCTTCGTCCTAGGGAGGTCCGCAACCCAAATGACCCTTGGTCCTTCGCAGCCTCCCACTCCCTCATACACTTAATAAATCGGTCTACTTTGAGCATATCACAGCACTATGCAACGGTGCTAAACATCCGAGCAACCATGTTGGCGTCATTCGTGAGTGTGACCTTTAATAGTTTCACATATCTACGCTTGTGTTTCATCAAAGTAATCGTGTTAGGGCCATCAAGCATGTACCTTTCTACTACTGCCACATATTTATTTTCGTGTTTTTTCATGTATTTGTGAGTTCCTTGTTGTTTTCTGTTATTTTTTTCTATTTCCTGTTACTTTGCTTTCTATTTCCTGTCACTGTCATGTATGCTTATTGCATTGTGTGTGGGAGTGAAGACGTTATACAATACAAATTATTTAGTATTGAAGTGAGCAACTCTTGCCATTGCAGCTTTTCAAACATCAAAACTTGAGATTTCGTAAGCATTTCGTGGTTTACATGCAATCAGAAGAAAATTAACCACCTCTGTGCGTTTCGCCCTGCCAAAGTCTATTGCGTTGCGTGTGGCAAAAAACAGAATTTTGCTGCTTTTACAAAGCACGCATTAAAAGTAGCGAATTTTTAAGAATACCATGAATTAATCTCGTATGGCGCCCACTGCTGATTGAATTAAATCAAGACGACGCGAGTGCAAAGTGGCCTTCATGTAGAAAAGCAGCGATGAAATGTTAATTGTTTCCATCTCAAAATGACCTTGGCCGTTTTTGTTGCTGCGATTGCATTTGAAGCATAAAAACTCTTCATTGAAATCATTATGTACTTTTCGCACACATTATCTAGGATGGGCTTTCATAATTATCTGATGTTACAGTTCAAACAAGCGCATTTTTATTCCAATATGTCATTTTGGTAATTGTTCTCTGGAGCTGGCGATTCACATTAGTTTATTTGTGTTTTATCCCAGACTCAATATCCATAACTGCACGCGTTCATGGTGATAAACACCAAACAGCGCTGACAAAGCAACTGTACGTGCACAGTAAATAGCACAAGTTCGCGCCCACATCCCTCTGCGCTGCTATAGTCGGTGGCGTAACTGCCGGGGGGCAGAGGGGCGAAGCGCACCCCCTCGAAAGCTAAATGCAAAAACCGGGCCGCCCCCACCTAGCTTATATTTCGATTTTAGTATTCTTTTGGTTTTCAGTAGGCTGTTGTTTATTGCGTTCTTCGTAGTATTTTCCGTTAATTTCGGGTTTTATTATAGCCCTCCATATCCGGATTCACTACCATTTCTCACGTTTTTTTCTGAGTGCTGGCTAGTGGCCCCCCTACAGCGACCAGTGGGCCCCTTTCAGCTAAGTCTCCCCCTTGGCTCAAACCTCCAGTGACGCTACTGTGCATAGTTTGTGTGTCTGTGTGAGCAAGGACACATAAGCAATACCGGAAGAAATAAGCCCTTGCAAAAGAGGCTGTGAAATAAAAAACTCTGTATCCCTTCTTTAACGCAATCCTAAGTTTCTGTAGCCAGCGAGGCTCTTATATTTCACCGCTTCGATTCTGCTAACTTTTCTGTGAGTAAATTGACAAGATTATAAGCTTTGTAGCCGAGAGCTGCCAAGCATGCGTAACATTTGTAACACAAAATGAGGCCACGCCCAAATTGTTGAAAGGTTGAATCATGCCACCATTTGTGTACGGCTGGATTGAACAAACTTATGCAGATATGCGGTAACGTGAATTAGATTTCTAAAATATGAAAGAAAATGAGTTGTTTGCATCAATTTACGTCAAACAAGTTTTGTGTTAAGAATAGGGCAGTTTTCTGCCGCATTTAGTTCATTCAACTCATCTTTGAAGGGACTTGTCAGGCGGTGAGACAGAAGTATGAGGATGTATTGAAAACTAGCTGCAAACAGAACCACAAACTGATATCGAAACGCTAGTTTTATAAAAACAAAATTTGTGTTGAGGCAGTATAGCTTGAAATAAAAAAACGTTGCTCCACTTTAAAATCTTGTGCATGGTGCATGCATGTGATGTATCGTAGGTGTAAGAGCAGGCAAATTTTTGGGGTTGCGGATGATTTTTGCCCGAATTTCTCCAAACTTGCCCGAAACGTTTACGTTTCTCTCACAGAGATCCTGAAGACCTTTTTTTGGTATGATCTCCATTAAAAAAGGTCTTCATGTGTTTTTCTACAAACGTTGGGCGCCATTTTTGCGAAGATTTTCAGGGATTTTGCCCATAATTTCAGGCATTTTGTCCGGATTTTCAACAAATTGAAACTTTTGGGGGTGCGCCTGCGACCCCTCCTCCTACACCATTGTCTTCCTAAACCTATGCTACAACGTAGGTCGTGAGGGGAACCATTACTTTGAAAAACAATTATTTCAGAAAATTCCTCCTGTGGTGTTTCATGTAAAGAATAATTTTGATTATCATCTCTTTCCATTGAGTACCGGGCACCAAGGTTGCGCACCTTCAGTCACTTCGACCCCTGGTGTGAAAAGTAACGATTTCTAAGGTTTGTGAACATAATCCTGAAATTGCACTTTTTGAACGCAATTTAAACCTCAGTTGTCCGCTTCCAGCATAAAACCTGGTTCANATATCGTTTATCTGCGAGTGCGACNAAATACTTTAACNTCGACAATGCAACTGTTTTCGCTGCGAGGGAGCAAATGCAATTTGCACCTATACGAGAATACCATAATAAATGACATTTTCAACCGCAAATGACAGGTNTGNCACAATCAATTGACGTGAATNAGCATTCTTCATTTAAAACTAAGAAAGGTTGAAGTCAGCATTGTGAGATCTGTTCACCGTTCGATTTGAAATTTATACTTTATTTTGAATTTTGAAGAGTTCGTTCTGCACGCAATTAAATGTTGACACGACTCAAATATAGTGGGCAGGCCGTTTTAAACATGCTCACTTTATTTACACTTCTTTGTGCAGAACTTCTCACATAATGCCAAGGCTCGATCTTCACGTCACAGGGACAAGGGTAGCAACGCATCGGGATCGGGAACTTGCTTCGGAGAAAAAGAGGAGGTGAAGCGAAGAGGTCGGACAGGGTGGCCTGAGGCCGTTTGGGCCGAGGCGCTCGAGTGCAGGCAAAGCAGCTGCATGTGCAGAGCTGCTGATCGAACGCACGAGAACCAGGAAAACATGATAGACAGCCTACTGCAGTACGAAGCATGTTCTCCTGCTTTGGCAGCGTCCTACAGTCAGTACTTAAACGCAGGAACTGTAGGTTCAAATGGAGTTGGAATGCTTCTACCCGATGGAGACGAACAATGTCTTGGTATGTCGCCGGGCACACAGTTTCTTAACTACACGGCTGCCATCCTTCCCACTGATGTGCACTCTACATTCGCGACCAACATCAATTGCAATTTTGTTTCTGTTACTTCCGGACCGCCGTTCTCGCCATTTGTGCTTTCGGACAGTGCAAGCGAAGTGGCTGAGCCGAACCAGCAGGTGCAGAACATCGTGCAATCTGACATTCAACAACAGGACTTCAGATCAGAAGTTGATATTCTCCGTGAAGACTGTTCTGGAAAACTACCATCAATTGCGACTCTGAGGACAGGAGAGAAATACCATCACGGGGATGACATGCAGTTACCTGGTGTTGGGCAACTGAAACTGGTCGAGGAGAGCAGTGATTACTANAAAGATCACAGCATAGCGAAGGTCCAGACTAGTCCACAGTTGACTGAGCTTCGGCCAGTAACAATTGATATTANCAACACGTGCTCCTGAAGATTTTAAGACTGATAAAGAAAGAACCACTGACAACCGGTGATTTTCGGCGAAGATGCTTCAACGCCGCAGTGAGAAAAAATTATTTTCGAAAGATTTCAAGTTCACATTCTTTCACGAAAGCTTCGATGGGTACAAATAACATGTGACGACCGTGTCTGACTGTGTCTTCATCCATGGTTTTGTAAATGACCTCATATACCAATACGATTTAATACAAGAATGGCCTATTTCTGCAGAGCCCGTTTATGTCCACAGACAGACGGACAGTGAATAACCGCCGTTGCTTCCTGCAAATGTTAGAAATACAACTGGTTCATCAATTTTCTTTCAAGTTGAAGACCATATCGCGTTAAATGCAGCTTTTTGTGCCAAAACATTTTTTGAATTGTGCTTTTATCCAGGGCTCATTTGAGCCTCTTTTTATGGGAGCTAAGGCCTTTATAACGTATTTTTCGTTAATTTAATTATTATTAATAAATGTACCATTGTACCATGGCCCTAGTCATGGGCACTTTTTTCCTTACTGAGTATATTCCACCCTTTTGTTGTTTTCGCTTTGAAGTTATGGGATTGACAGCTTTCTCCCGAAAATAGTTCAAAATGTTCTCCTGATTTGCAACACAGGAACATCCTATCATTTTCCAACCCACATTTCCTCTCTTACGTGTACAATTACGCATTTTTTGTTTGAAAACACAAGAGTAATTGCTTAGAACCGGGAGATGTATGAGCATCGATACTTGCATAATAAAATGGGTGACTCGATTCGAGCGAATGGTTAAGGAGATAAGACGTTTCGGTTTTATACTTTATCGGTAATGATTGAAGCGGGAGTGAAAAAACTTCAAGCGACCGATTAATATTTCCACTTCATCTGTGTGACAAGAGTGCGAAATCAAAACAACGTTGGTGTTCGACTGCCGAGTGCAGAGGAGTCCGACGCAGCCTTATGATCAATTTTACGGTGAACGAAAGCATTGTAAACACTTCAAAGTAACCGCCGCAAGCTTCAGTTATTCCTCGACACAAGGTAACAAGCTTTAGCTGCTGCTCTGCTTCGGTATGTCGGGTTCTTTATTCATGTAATTTTGGATTGGAACTCTACAGGAAGTTGCGTTGGCATCGAGAATATCAAGGTAAAAACATGTGATCAGGGCGGGCACAAGATGGCCTTGACGTTTCTATGTTGTGATTAGATTTTCAGATATGACTGCAGCTCAAAGTGAAATGCTAAAAAGCTGTAAATTCCCTCTGGTATCACTTTCAGCATTAGCGTTAAACATGTAAATGATCCACAGTCATCGGTTTTGATGTCCAGCGGATATCACGTAACACGGATTTCGGAATGTGCTGTGATTTGAAACAGGAAAGCACCGTGGTCACGAACTGACTGACGGAACTTGAGGCATGCAGCAGCTTCTTTCAGAGAAACCAAAGTTAATCTCTCGCGACTCGCACTAAACCAAAAATATTTTCGCATGCTTCAGTCGGGCCATCATATACATACTTCATCATTCGTTTTAAGTTAGGCAGGAATTGCTAGAGAGGCCAGCGATGCGATAAACTGAGCAAAGATAGACGCAAATATATCAACGTCGTATGGGAACCGCAAGTTTGAGTGACGCGATAAGATAAACAAGATGATGAAGTCCAGAAACTTCTCAATCGCCGTAGACCCTGTTTCAGAGCGAGCAGCTCACGGCTGAGAGCGACACAAACAACGAGAAGTCAGTTGACCGGTTTTCACATCATTTATTGTAAAAATAAAGTATAGCACAACCCAGATAATGTATAAGCAAATGGTTTTTAGCGGATTTCGTTTCGACAGCAAAAGAGCAATTTCCAGGTTTAAAAAGAAGGATCTCCAAATCCGACCGTTTGTTGCAGGGCACGTATTTCCTCCAATAAATCAGGATCATTGATGCCAAGTTTTACAGCGTACTTGTACGACTGCTCCGCTTCTAATCTTCTGTTTGTCTGCACATTGCGAGAGAAAATTTGAAANATACCATGTAACGCCACAGCACACCATATTACACACTTGATGTGTTGTACATAAACCTAACATTACTTGCTTTGCAATCAGTATTCACTGAAATAGTTTTGGTTTTGAACGATCGGTAAATGTTTAATTGCTCGTGAGATTTAGTTCATGTTACTGCGACGCGAGGCAAACGAAGTTTGTTGGCGATAATTGCTTCCACGCAGAAGTATCAAAGATCTTGTTGTAAACAGATTCTGCGAAGCTTGCGCCGGTTATACAACAAACTCATGTATGTGCTCTTATTCAGGGTGCTCTGATTTTCATGAAGTATAACTTTCTAATGTAAAGTTCATGAGCGTGTTCACTGGAGCAGAACGTGTGTTCAGTGGCACGCAACTGCTATTGTTTTGTCATAAACGGCGATTCAAACCTTCAAACAGACGAGCGATAGATACGCCCAGACTTCAGCATTCTTGTTGTTGAGGATGTTCGCTTCGGCCAAGGCGTCCTCTGCTTCTGATATCTCACCCAGCTTGATGAATCAACAAAAATAATTTCAAAATTCGTTCATCAAGTTGATCAATGTCGGTCAAAGTGAAGCAACTAGTTTTTGCCACTACTCATGTTATACGGAAGTTTATGATTCTTATGTTGGCAAAAATTTCCTTTTTTTATTGACATAAAAATGATGAACAGGAAATACGTCACTTCAAACAAACAATCAAACATTGTGATGGTTCACATTTTCTGTTTGAATTTGAAATCGCACAAAAACTAAAAGCAATTTGTCTCCTTCGACTGATCGACGGCAAAGATTCTTCACGCACTTAAGCAACAATATATGACGAAACAGTCGATCCCCGGGTCTCTCTGCAGATTGTAAGAATGTTTATGTGACGTCAAACGGGCGCACGGACGTTAATTGGCGACTCATCCAACGTGGCGTCGGTCTATCGGCGAGTGCGCTGGTATCAGCGCTCAGTGATGACTCACCGCATTGGGAAGCTGAAGCACAGAGGGTGACCTCACAACGAGGTATGGCCGGGCGGCTTCAGGCGCCACGGTTTGCGCCCTGTGCGCTGGTTGTGTGCCCCCGCACCGTCGCTCCCAAGTGGACGACGACGTCACAAGTTGTTAGCCACGCAGCAACGAAGGCTGCTACAAGACTGAGTAAAAAATCGACTCAAACCAGCTCCAGCGATCGCGCAACTGATTTGTGGGAACTCCGCATACAACGTGGCGGTTTGAGTTGAGCCCCATTTGACGCGTTTAAGTTTTTAACTGCCGGCATCAAATCGTTAAACGACGTTTGAAACCCGATTTTGGCGAATTGGTTTTCATTCATGAGCTGTATGTCAAAATCTACAAACTCCACTTCCTCACATAAGTAATTTGCTTTTTGTACTATCATTAGCAAGATCAAAACATTTGTTCACAATTTCAATTCCGCAAACTAATTTTTTGCAAATTCAAGCGTATTAATTCTTCAGCACAGTACACGACAGTGAGGTGTGCAAGTTAAACAAGTTGGTCCACTCCAACTCGCCAAACTTCAACCCGAAATCACAAACTATTATCCATTCCACAAAACCCACAACAGCACACTTCAAAACTTGTATCTTCCCATTTCTCCTCCCAATGCAGACCCAGCACTTACAACCCTTCAGCAATTCGTGCGATGTGGATGAAGCATGTGCATTGCAAGAATGACCGACCACGTGCGATAGAAGCATTTCGCAGCGCGGTACATTTTCTAAAATGTTGCAAACGGAAGTGACGTGGTTTTCAACAACACCCTTCTTGATTGCAAAAGGTTTTTCGAATGGGACCAACGGAATTGGGGTGAGTAGGGGGGTAAACCGCTGTTGACACGCTAAAAAACTTCCCTTGGTCCCACCAGACGCACATTTTCCGGGGGCGTTCTTCGCTTAATGCAACCTGAACTTGTTCTTGGCCCATCCCGCACTTTCCCCATCTGGGGTCAACGGCCCACTGGGATCCGCGAAGACATGGCAAAACATAAATGTACAGCGCACGCACTGTCACAAATAATTACCGCAGTGATTCGTAATTGAAAAGATTTCGCTAACTTTCGCAAAAACACATTATTCAATGTCATTTATTTTTCCTTTTGTATTTTCCTTCCGTGCTGGTTGGGCGGGAATATTGATGCGACAGGATTGGTTCACGACAAACGAGATTCATAAATGGAGGTCCGTGGCCCAAACATATTGGGAAAAATTGGTATTTGTCTATTCATTAGTTTTTCGAAAGCATTTTCCCTCAAGGTTTAATGCTGCTTCAGAAGCTTACGTTCAATCTTGATTCAACCCAATATAAAACATAGAACAACTGCACACCAAGACACCAATGCAACACCAGCTACGTTATTTCACATGAACATTTGTCACCGACGTCACAATCTAAGGCGCAAGGGACTGCCCCGCGCAATGAAAGGATCACAACATTCACAAGACACAGGAACATTTAACTTTTGACGATCAGACCAGTTTCGACGAGAGTTTTGGCCTCAAATCAGAGCGTGACTACGTTCGGTGTATTATCGTGAACACTTTTGGTGTATTAACCACCATCAACTGAACGTAATGTGCCTTTGTACCCTGCTTCACTGAATTTGTAAAAAAGCAACGGAAATCATTAAACACCTTTTCAAAAACCTAACTGCGTTGGTGGTTTAAGTTCGAGTCCTGTGTGTGACATGGGCAAGTTGTAAAAGGCACGATTTCAAGCAAATTAAATCATTTACAACTCATCAGTTATGGATTTATCGGTGATCATTAAACACATGTTTGTTATGCAGTCGAACGACGAGCAGAGTGACTTTTCTATGACGAGTTGAAGGCCATGACCTCTTGTTCATTAAATGGCCCGATAATACTGCAACACATTTGCGAGTGCAAGAGAACCAGAAGTTTATTCCAAATGTGACGCAACTATACTTTTCCTGTGGACCACTCAGGCGTTCACCCGTGACCGACATGAAGTACTAGAGTTTAAAACTGAGGGAAAGTTTGTGTACTTTTTCAGCGCTACCACTTATCTAGAACCAAAAATAAAGACGACTGAGGAAATTCAATTTTCCTAACCATAAACAATTTTCGGTGAAATCAATTTTCGTTTGTTCTTGTACGACTAAAGTCAGATCATATATTTGCATCTCCAAATACAATTTGCTTCAGCAATATCTTTTTCTTAGAAAAAATTCGTGTACCTCGAATTCCTTCTTGCAATCGTCCAGGAAAGTTTTTTCGCTTGATTATTTCTTGACTCAATTAAATGCTAAACCTTGATTATAAAATTAATCTTGCTCAGATTCCTAACCAGCCTAGACAGCTTACATTGCTAACAATCAAACAAACAGAGTGTTAACAATGTCTGATAATGCGTTTATGTCTTTGTGCTGCAAGATTGCACTACTTTTATGACGTCACAAAATCTCGATCACGCCTTGGGAAAAGTCTGCATGTCTTTAAGATATTTCCTGTATGCAAAATTTGGCACACTACAAAAATGAGAGAAAAGGGCGCAAGTCACAATTAACAACATTTTTAGAAGTAAGGACTATAATACTTTCCAAGACGTAGTACTTCAAAATCAGGGCAAATCTTAGAAATAAGGGCGGTATAGTAACATATTACACGTTTACGAGCATAAAATCTCTGGAAGAGAAAGCATTCTACAAGTGTTTGTGTCCAATCCTGGCCCAATCTTTCACCAAAAAATTGCCAAGTGCATTGACCCAGTTTCAAGCTGTTCGCCGATTCCAAGCTAATGCTACGCCTGGTGAGTAAAATCAGAAAACTCCAGAAATTGAAACTTGTGGTTTATGGTGGAGATGAGATTGTCACGTGCGANACTACTCGGCATGCATCGGAAAGGCTCGGCATGTATCGGAAAGGCTCGGCATGTATCGAAAAAACAGTGCCGCCAACATGACAGCTGTGAGGCATCTTCGCAAAGCTGCTTTCATTCAAATCACTTCCTTGTTGCGAAATGTGTAACATCACTATGACGTGCGCTTTAAATGGCCAGTTGTGCTTTTTTTAAAAGTAAAGCATTGTTACGTTTTTTTAAATGTCTCGCGGGGAGATGGGGAGTGAACGCCGTTCTGTTTAGTGAGGAACGTTTTGTTTGAAAATATGTGAAAAGCTGCTTCACTTTATTGGGGGTATTTGTCATTGGTGTCTGCTAGGTGGCGTACGTGCTGGTCCTCGACAATGACAGAATATTCTGTGCAATTTTGTGACGTACTTTTCATGTGGAAATTTTTTCGGTCAAGTGTCTTTTCATCAAAATACCAATAAACGAAATGGCATAGTTAGTATTGTGGAAAACATGCCCTGTTGAAGAACAAAGCAATGCGCTCGCGATCAACAACATCTCGTGCAGACCACGACATGTTTCCGGAAGTACGTTCTTGTTGGGTTTGTTCGCTTCCGGAAGTTCGCTGCGTCGGAGATTTTGTTAAAATCCGGTTTAAAACGAAAAAACTTATTTCAGTAAAATAGGAGTGGGTCTGGTGACGATGATGACGGACAAGTCCGGGCAGCACAGAAATCCGAGGTTGGTCAAAACCGCAGAAAAGCGAATGCGACGCAACTAAACACTGGTGAACTATCGATAAACCTACAAACACATCCAGCTGTCGCGTTTGCACACAACTATGAAGTGCATACCGTACCCTGTAGCAAGCGATGCCAACTCCAAGCCACGAGACGCAGGTAGGTGAGTGTTTGCAGGCCAGNAGGAAGGTCCGCTTTGCGTCGNTGAACTTTAGAGAAAGAAGGTAACGAAGTATTTGTCATGTTCAAATAATATCATGTTCTAACACAAGCATTCNCGAGTCTTGCAGGGCTTTGTTGCAAGCAGTGAAGCAGAACACCTTCAGGTTCCACATAAGATGCATGACTAGCCAACCGTGACATGTAAAACAGCTTCAACCAGAAGCCACTTCTCACTAAAAATGAATGAAAATGCTTTTCTGTTCCTTTTTTTGCATAAATGGTGAAGAACGTTATCAACAAATTACTAGAAAACTTCCTCAAAATCTTCCACCAAACGGAGAAAGTTGGCAGTTTTTGAAAAATACGTTTATCTCATCTCCAATGCCACAGAACTTGGAGCGTGAAAACTGCCGGGTGTATGACGAAGTTGTTACGTATTGGAAAATGCGATTTGGCAAATGACGTGANAGAAATTTNATGCGAATTTTTGCATNAAAATCGCATAGCAATAAAAAATCGCACAATGNTTTTGCATTGAAAGATGCGATTTTTCAAGCGGGAAATGTGATTTTTAATTGGCTGAAAGCCGCTGTTCTCGAACCACTCTGTTCCGGTCTTCTGACGGACGGTATCGCTGTAGTCGCAGTTTTGAAAAAAAAGCAAGATGTTTTTAGAAACTTCACTAATAAACTTCGGATTTTCACTGAAGGTGAAAATAAACAGATTCCGCCAAAATTATCAACTGCACAGCAGGTTTCTGCGTCGGACGAAGTTTTTGTTCACCAAAAGCTATACCAGGAATTCGCTGTTAAAACATTTTCAAGCCAACAATGTTTTCGAAGTCCTTACCGATGTCGACGGTGACAGTTTAGCGCAGTGGTTCTTAACCGGGGGGCGTCAAAATTTTCTAGGGGGTGCGAGCCCTTACGCGTCCTACAACATGGTAAGTTTGATCAATACATTTGCCAACGAATACACTTGATTTTACAGTTTATTCAAAGTCAGGAGGGCTTGAAACAAAAGACAGTTACTTAAGGGAGGCGTGGTGGAAAAAAGGTTAAGAAGCCCTGGTTTCGTGGGTGCTGTTAGTGAAGGTGAAAGTAAATCCACTTCACACCAAACTGACCTGCTCCTCTCGCAGGTAAATCGACGCAAGCCTCAGGTAAACCGCGTGAGTTTCGGACGCATCGGCGACAAATGCCAGGGTCCGCTCGTAGCAATCTCTCGCCGTCAGGTAATCCCCATCGACGTAATGCAAATGGCCGAGCATTGACCAGGCATCGGGAAGCTGCAGAAAAATAACGGTTTCGTGACTGATCTCTTCGAATGCCCCCCCTCCCCCCGCTTGAGTACTTGCAGTTTGCGTCATTATTTCCTGGACCGAGGTTCAACAGCGAAGATTTTGTGTTTTGTGCAAAGGTTCCTGACAAACGACAAAGCTAGGAAAGGCTTTGCAACCACCCATTGTCAAATATTAAGAAACGCCGATCGCGGAATCGATCATTTCCGCCTGGACTTTGAGTCTGACTCATGAAACTTTTTAGTATTTTCACCGATGCTGAACTAGTAACACCACCACAGACGTCCTCAGCCACAGCTTGAGTTAACATCGTGGCCGGGTCGAGGTGGGGGTGAGTGATGGAGAACGAGCGACGAGAAAAGCAACTTACATACACTAGTTCGCGTATTATGACGTAACAAGTACACGCGATTCTCGGCATTTCTTTTTTTTCTCAAGAACAAACCGCAATCAGGGATTGGGTGAGTTCATTTTGTTGGGTTTAACACAAAAGAAAAATATAAAAAGCACAAGTCATCCTGCAACATGAAGGCTGTTAGTAGGTACACATCCAAGCCGGTGACGTCAAGTTGGGGAGTGCTTGGAGTTGTAACATTTGAAGATAAGGCTCGAGAATGTACACTGTTACGCACTGCCAAGATATCAGAAGCAACATCAGAATGAAGAGCAAGGAAAAACGATTAACTTGTATATTTGATACTTGGAAGCTCTGCTTGTTTCTCGAGCATCAGTATCAACCTGTGTCTTCCTTTCTATTAACTGCAGCGATTCTTGTCTACCCATATCTTCAACTTAAGCACTGTCTGTGCACACTGCACC
>JGI24159J19872_10008401_pt1 | contig 13515 bp, 8 predicted proteins | sample Ectturendosymbi4_FD_19872 | JGI IMG/M metagenome (IMG submission 19872) | reverse complement strand
CAGAGCGTGCATCCCTGAAGACTTTGGTGCTTCGTACCCCCTGCTTTGGCTCCTCGTACCCCCAAGTGGTACGTGTACCCCCGGTTAAGAACCACTGCTCTAAACGCTGTTAACATTTTCAAATGTCCATGCATTTCTTCATGGAATTGGTAAATAAGGCCATAGGTTTGAGGTTGTAAATTCCTAAGAGGAAAGTGAAAATGAAAGTTTGCAATATTTGGCCGTTTGCACAAATTTCGGATGATTTTTATTATCTTGATATTTGGCAATGTGGCAGATGTTTTGTTGCAGCATTATTCAAGAAGTTTGCTTTAATTACCATAATTACCATCAGAGAAATGTGAGGTCTCGAGTCTCGGTCTCGGTCTGGAACTTCCAGGTCTCGGTCTCGGTCTCGGCTTTTGTGACAAAGTCTCGGTCTCTGTCTCGTCTCGAAATTTGAGCCAGGTCTCGGTCTCGGAGGTTACGGTCTCGACTACATCACTGCTAAAAACACAGCGTGCACAGATGAACCATGGGTTACAAAGTATGAGGCAGTTTGCTTTAACAAAAACGTACATTGATCAGTACTGTGACCAGCTTTAAAACCAAACTGATCGTCTGTGGTACCAAGAAAAGGAGAGATGTTAGATAATATATAGAAATCCACAATCGGATACACTTCCATTTCTCTACTTTTTTCTGAGTGAGGCGAGGGGCCCCTTACGGTAGCCATTGGCCTCTTTCAGCTACGTTTCCCACCCTGGCTAAAACCTCTAGTTACGCCACTGGTCTACAACTTAATTTTCCTAAATAATTTCTTACTAAACTATGGTTACAATCAACGTGGGTTCAACAACATTACCTACACAGCTGCCAGCTTACCAAAGGCAAATGCTGACAGCTAAGCTATTGATAATGCATTTCGCAATGGTTGGCTTTAGGAAGCTATGGCTCGTGTTGACATCTATTCATAAAGTTTTAATTTACGCAACACACATCAAAAAAGTAATTGTCAAACTTTATTTCTTTACTCAGAGAAGCAAAATAACTGACGAATATTAATAGGTCAGAAATTTCGCTTCACACCGGTCAGGCGCATAATCCATGAGTTGTTCAACCATGATAAAAGCGCTTACATCAAGGCACGGTTTCTTTTAAATCACAAAAGTGTTTTCTTGGAATATGAATAAAGATACTGAGGGAAAAACCAAGGACAAACCGTCATTCTTTATTAGAATATTTGCAAATATTTTCAGGGCAAAACTTAAAACGCCAACGCCTTGAACGCCCTTAAGATACTGGTAAAAACGCTCTAGGACCACTGGTAGTTACTCATATGCCAAATGAGTAAATGAAAAAATTTTTTTGATTCCATATTGACTCAAGCTTGTCAACCAGTTACTCGATGACGCTCGATTGTTTTTATGATTCGACTTGTTTGACTCTGATTTGACTCGAGAAAAAATTTGGACGACTTTGACTCACCTCTTATCTGAAGCGCTTGTGACTTGACGTGACTCTTGACTCAACAATTTTGACTTGGCCTCATTAGTTCTGCTCAGTGCTCACAGTCGCATCCAGTTCCAAAGCTATTCTTGTTCTCTTGCTTCCTCTGATGACTGTTGCAGGCTGCAGACGCTAACGCGCGGAAGCTCCGCTATTTTCTTCACCTTTCATCATAGAGGACAATTTGGGTCAAGCACGTGTAGCTGCTCTAAGAACTGCTCGGTCAGTCGGCGCATTGTTCCGCAGAGTAGTTTTTGGGATCTAACTACCTACATTATCAATTCGACATGTTGAAAGCTCTGATACTGTGAATGTGATGTTAGTGCCGAACAATGACTGTCCTCAGCGTTCTCCGAAAATGCTACAAGTCGGCACGCGGTGTAGTGGCTACAACGATCATGTTTGGTGTTGCACCGACGTATTTTATTCTTCATGCAGGGTATGTTGTGACCGTATAGAGTGCTTTTTCACTGTGTCCCGGACAAGAGCTAGGTTATTTATAGGCAGTGGCTAGTAGGTAGTCGGTTATAGTACAGCTACGCAAAGTCAACTCTTTCGTAGCCAGTTACCAACGGCTACATCACATCTGAAAACCCTAGCATAGTATAATAGTGTAGAGATGATCCGCAGGCAGTGGTATGGTTTGTTAATTACTGTATAGCTCTGCTCCATAATTGCCTTTCTTATGTCATGCATGCAATGAAGTTGTTGAGCATAGCAGGTGCACGGTAATGCAATTCCCAAGGGGAACCGTACGTTTGCTCTGAAAAGTTAGTCACTGCCTTAGTTATTTCTGATGCTGACCAGCTTTTTCATGAAAACTGCATCTTTATCAATTAAAATTTGCAGAATTTCAAATTTTCCTGCAAATAAAATGAGCAATAAAGTCGGGGTGGCTGATAGCTCCATTACAGTGTCTGGAGGCTATCGACCACCCTGACCTTTAGTTTTCAGTGTGGTTGTTATGTACAGTGCCCGCCTCCCAATTATAAGGCTGGGTGTTCAGATGAGTGAATCACCATAGTGCTCCTTGGGCAAAAGCGTTCACCTCAATTAATTGCCCCAGCAAGAAGGAAATTGTAGGCTTCGGCCTGCCATCAATTACCATCACCAAAATATAAAAACAATGAAGGTCATGCATTTAACTTTGCAAGCACAGTAGCCTATTATTACAAACTGTCACCTTATATATAAGCAAAGGTACCTTCACCTACCATGCATAGTCATAATGTGGTGGTGGCAATGCTGTAAGTATGAGAACTGCTGAGTCATTGTGTTTTTCAGAAGAATACCAAATTGGAAAATAACTATTAAAAAACATGTCTGCGAAGTCATTTTGAGCTAGGGTGAATTCTTAGCAGTTCTTACAATTACAGCATTGCCATGTTGTGGCTATGCATTGGATGGTAACTAAAGTGGTAGCACATTTATAAAAGTAGATTTTTTTTGCATGTAACTCACTAACGATGGCTTTCATGCATATATTTGTTGTCAGTACATTGCCACGAATTGGCCAACCTATTTCCAAGTTGATGTTGTACTAACATTTGATTGCCAAGGTCTTTATCTGTTGTAATGTTATCTAGCTTGTGCTAGATTGCAATTTTTGAAAAAAACATGAGTTTATAATATGGGTTAATGGATATAGCCTACAGTAGTTTTCTGTTCCAAATGAAAAAAATGAATAGGCTCACCTCATGAATTGAAAGCTATAAAATCTAACCTAAATTGTGTTTTCAAAATTAATGTAATTCTGACAATTTAACTAATATCTATCAATAAAACTATATTTTAATATAACTATACCTTTAAATCTGCCTTGAAAGTTAATAGTCAAGTAAAAAACTGAGCACACAGCAGGTTTGCGGAGTCGGAACAGCAAGAAGTTGGAGGTTTTTGGGTGGAGACAGTGTCGGATTCCTGAGAACACCAGGTGTCGGAGTTGGATGTTTTTATCTGACTGCGGAAGTCCAATTGAATCATTTTTTACATCACACTCTTAAGTAGGGAATTCCTTTAAAATGGTACAATTTCTTTTGAAACTTTTATTGAAACAAAATTCTTGCTGTGTACCTCGATTTCCATTGATTGCTAGTTGCTACAAAATTGTTGACAGCCGAACTTCATTCACATTATGTTAAGGAGTTGGTATCAGAGTCATGAAATTTTGGAAATGTCGGAGTGGGACATTTTACCTCTGACTCCGAAACCCTGGTACACAGCAGTTTCATCACAACCAAGAGCCATGATAGCAAGTGTAGAATAAACAAGCAAAAACAAAGCATACTTTTCAAATTTAGTCAAGTGCAATATAGTTCAAGATGGGTTAGTCAAACTTAGAGAAAGCAAACAATCAGAAAGCGATATGAATATTTATTTTATATTAAACAAAATGAAAGGGGTGCAAGTGTTAGTCAGTATCACTGGTAAGCAGTTATGAAACTTTACATTCCATGGGAGTTGGAAGGATAAAAGAAGCTGACAAACAGGGCTAATAAAAATCATGATTTTTTCAAAAAATTGGATTTTTTTTATATTTAGTTTTTTTTATTTAGTGTGTAGGAGGTGCCACCTAACACTTAAATTTTTAATTTGATAAGTTTGCTTGAATATAACTATTTTGTGCTTTGTTTCTTCAAGTAAAGCAACTAGAAGCAGTTGAACTTTCATTCGAACTTTGTGTGGATACAGTATCCCAAATCGGTTCATAACGCCAGTATCCAAAACAAATATATATTGAAATGACAATACTCAAACCATCAGTTTCACAAATTAAGGGATACTTAGTGGCTTGTTAAGAAGGTTGTGCACAAATACAAGCTTGACAATTTTTTGGTGCGAAGTTGATTGTTAAAATTGATTATTGTAACGCAGCTTTCACTAGTTCAGCTTTTGCAAACGTATGACTTACATGTATAAAACGGTAAAAACCTATAATATATCTATTTTATGAATCAAAAATATGTTCTAAAACTATTCTATGTCTGCAGTCAACAGCCTACATGTTTGATGGAATTTAGATGCAACTTTACTTTTTTTGCTGAGACATTTTGGTCATTTTTTCACTGAGACAAATTCAGTCATTTGTCCCATAGTAGTATTAAACTCAACATAGTGGTGTTCACTCTATTCAGACATTGTGACTTAATTGACTTCCTTTTTTTAGTCATTTAAAAAAATTTTGGTCTATGACTGATGAAAAAAACTGGCTTTGTGCTAGTCTATGTGTTCAAACTTATGGCATTCTGACAGTTCTGACTTCCGAATCTGCAAGGGTTAGTGATTTCAGTCCACATGTCATTTTTGCAGTTAGTTGGCATAGAATCTGTGACCTCACAGAAGCTATGATAAAACTTTAGTTACTTTCAACTTGTGTTTGTCATATGAACTCTCTGCCTTCTTTACTAATATAAGTGAAAACCTGTTAGAATGCTAAATAAATGTTTCGTATAAATCACAGAAAGCTTCAAAAGTGCACATGATGTTTTGCTTGATTTTTTTAAATTTTTATTGCTTGATTTAAGTCGATCAACCCTGCGGACAAAGCGACAAAATGTTTTTCAAGAATATTTTGTGCATGCGCTTGGTAGAATCTGGTTTGGGGTATCAGATCATACATTATTACATGGTTGGCAAAATGATGGACTACTGGTCAAAAACAACTAGCAAAGCCAATAGTGATGACCCTCAAAGGTTTACTTAAAATGGCCTGCGTAAGTGAAAAATAACATACAAAAGCTGAAAGCAATGGCTTTCCTACATTGAAACATATCTCAAGTGGAAAATGGATGTTTGGAAAGAGTAACAACAGCTTCATGCTGAAGTGCTCACAGACCATTTGTAGGACTATAAACTTGCTCAGCAGTGCTGTACTATTTATAACATTCTGTATGAAGAATAGGTAAATGCCAAAAAAAGTACATTTATTGAAGTGGCATCGTTTTGAAGTTGTTTTTTTTGGGTGTAAGTACACCTTGTATCTAATACGTAGCTGTATAAATAAATGCGTTTTAATAATCATGCATTTTTTGTAGTATTTTCCTAAAAGTCAACATTTTTGTTGCTATAACATGTGTGAAAATTAGGCTTCTGTTCCAGGCCTAAAGTTTTATTGAATTTTTGAATATATATTCCAAATTTCATGAATATTTAAAGAAAAAGCAAAGGGGTACTAATTTAAGTACTTCATGCATTTAGTTCAGTCAGTCAAGCAGCGTGTTATTTCCCGCAGGTTGCAAGTGCAGCAGTGATTAAAACTGTTGCAATCAAATTCTTGTAATGAAATATATCTCCTACAATTTATTCTTATACCATACACAATTTTAATATGAAGTAAAAAAACACTTTTGTAAATAATTGCTTGTATTTCATAATTACACTTAGTTTGTATATCCTTTCTTGTGACTTGTCTTGTGATTCTACCAAATATGAAATCAGTAACTACATATGTATAGGTCATTTCTTGGTGATATGCACGAGATATGCCTTCACAAATCAGGTTTCTATTTTACTAGGTGTAGGTTTCATTCAGTTCTAGATTGTATTCATCAGGCTTGTGAATACGCTCTTCTGTTTCTTTGCGCCCTTTCAAGATTTGAGGCACAGCATGTTGTCAGGGTGTTAAACAATATTTGAGCAATACTTGCGTTAAAATTTTTTCTCCATTTTTCCACATGATGAAAACAGTTTTTTCACTATTGTTGAAACCTCGTAGTAAAACGTGAACAGAAGAAAGTTATTCAGACTCAATTTTCCAATGTTAGCACAATGGGAGTGCAAAATGTTTGACCTTTAGGAACAAGCAAAAAAGCTGATATAGTGAAAAACCTGTTATGTTTTAAAAAGGTGTGATGGCCTATCTGAAAGCTTTATATCTTTACAATTAACAATTTTTTTGTGTAGTAAGATGATATTTTGTTGTCCAAGTTAGCCAGTAAACTATTTACAAGGGTCAAACTAAGTGCATTCACAATTTTATTGCAGGTGGAGATTGGTTTCACTTGTGCTACCTGGAAGATATTACCAGATGGTTGATGATACTCTTTGGGGAAGCTATCAAAAAGTCATCCTTTTCTTTTTTGAGCACATGACTGGTACTAATTATTTTTTCTGCAAGTATTATATGTAGCTTTGTAGACATAGCTTGCTCCAAAGAAATTACTCTCTCCTAGCAAGACATCGCAATTCCTTGGATAAAAGTTGGTTTATTGCTTGGAAAGGTTTGTTTAGCTTTCGCTGTATGTGTCAAGCAAGTGCAAATTGTAACCTTGTGTTGTGGTATTCATCGCACAGTCACATAAATACTTTAGATCAGGGGTCACCAACATGGTGCCCACGGGCATCAAGTCACCCGCAAGGACCTCGTGGGTTGCCTGTGGGCCTGTTTTAAAAGTAGCATTAACATGAGCAGTGTCTTCATATAGATGAGCATCGCAATAATAACGTAATGAAAGGCAAATCGAGCAGATGTTTTATTTCCCAAGCGCAGGGTTCCTATGCAATTTTGAAAAGAAATGTCCAGACTTTTTCCGGTGTTTTTCCAAACTTAAACTTCCCAATGACATGCCCAAGTCACCTACAGACACTGCAATAGTTAACACGATGAAAGTAAAATTATCAATCTTGAATAAGATATTATGAAAATGCATGAAGCCTGGAATATTATTTTCTTTTTACATACTAACAGACCAAAAAAATTTTTTCCACACTGGAAAATGACCAACAATTTTTCCATACTTTTCCAGATTCGGAAGGAACCCTGCAAATGTGTACCAAACAGGTAGCCCTTCGCATTAATCAGTACCCAAGGAGTAGCTCTCAGTTTCAAATAAGTTGGTGACCCCTATTTTAGATGATTTTTTTCATTTATACTGCCCACAGCTTGACTTGCCATTACATTTTATTGATTGAAAGGTATCTCTGAAGCGGAGTTGGTTGTCTGTTTATTGATACCACAGCATTTAAAAAAATTATTTTTCAGTTAATGCTGTCTCGCATACTGCTTGTGAGCATGACATATTTTCAACAGCCAATTAAGACGCAATTTGTGTCTAGGTCAGTGAGCAACAACAAATTCTAGTAGGTGCTTTCTATTTTGGCATTCACTTATTGCAAGTATGATATGAATTTGTTTTGTTGATGTTTTTGCAATGCAGATACCAGTTTGTTGTATTATAGGCTGTTCGATCAACTTCCACGTTTTCTTCATCTTTTAACTAAAATAGATTCCAAGTAACATGATCTTCAACCACAATTGAATAGGTGCTGACATTCGAATCAGCGGAGATATCCCAAAGGAAAAAGAGAACGTCATACTTGTATGCAATCACCAGTGCACGATGGATTGGATCGTCACAGATGTTGTGGCTGCGCGGTTAGTTCACGACACCTTGATATTTCCAAGCTTGTAGCTTTGTAAGTGTTTTTGAGATTGTAAACAAAGGCCGGGTATCAGACGATTTTGCGGTAAATTCTCGCTTGTATAGTATGTTTTCATCTTTTTTTAATCGGTAACTAAGTCAGAGCTTTGAACGGTCGCCTAGTTCGTTTTCGAGTAACCACCACTACCAATGCACGCTCTGTTAAGTAGGTTTGACTGGTTTTGCAATTAATGGCCTCGCGCAAATATTTTTGTGCTTTTGCCGTTTGATTTACTTATTTTAAAGGCTTGTGTCGCAAGCCCCTATGTTCGTTTACTACAACTACAGAAACAAACCACAACAGTATACGTGCAAGTACTTTTGTTATGTCAGACAAGGAATGGTAGGAAACCTGAGGTACGTTTTCAAAGATGCCATCAAGTACCTTCCTCTATACGGATACGTTTTCGGGGTCCACGGAGGCGTTTTTGTGAAGCGCGACGGAACGTACAACGAGCGAAGCATGAAACGTGTACTGCATCGTCTCATGAGCCGGTAAAGCCAGTGTTGCGCGAACGCCAGTGAAATACAAAATATATGATTTAGTTTTTTAGATGATGGTGTGTTGCACGCTAAATTTAACTTTATTGCAACCCAACTTCTAGCTTCAGGTTTGCGGTTGTTTTTAAATAAGTTGTTGCAAGGCTGTTCGCTGGAATTTGTGTCGATGTCCGTTGTTGTTGACCTGTTTTGTGTGTTTTGCAGCGCTGTCGACATGTACTTTGTTGTCTTTCCTGAGGGAACACGGTTTTCTACGAAGCGCATGCAAATTTTAGCGAAAAGTCAAGCATACGCAATAGAAAACGACGTTAAGCCACTGACGCAGGTACTTGTTTGGTTCGTTCAAAGATTTCTCAACAGCCTAAAAATGATTTTGTGTGTAATCGTTGTTTGTGGTGGGCTATTTTTCTGAATCTTTTATCCAACTGAATTCTCTCTTCAAATTTTGACCTTCACAGCAGTACATGTTGCATTTATCTGCGGAATATCTTTGGTTTTATAGTACATGATAATGAAGGCGACGTTGTCATAAAACGTTTGTTTATACTGTCGACTGATACCGTTGCTACTAAACGTATCGCCCCTTCGTCGCATTCTATAACCACGTTGTGCAAATGCATCGCGCGAAAGTACGTTTCCCGCTTTCCAGGTTCTTACTCCTCGCATCAAAGCCTTTCATTGCGCCGTGACGACCATGAAGCAGTATCTTGACGCTGTCTATGACATAACAATCGTATACGAAACTGCCAGCTATCCAAAAGCGCGTAAGTAACAGGTCTGCAATGAGAGTGCCCTTGCGGTCTGCTTCTGGTCACGAGTTTTTCTTTGAAATTAACCTTTTTTATCTTTTGAAATTGCGGTTGGTTGGTTCGTCCCTGGACCGCAAAGCTACCGTTTACTGACCTCGGTATCTGACGTAATCAACAACTGTTCCCGTCGATTTCGCAGCTGCCGCCCGCTCTCCCGCCCCGAACATGTGGCGCTTCTTGGTCGACGACGCGCCGCGCATTCTCATTCACTTCGATCGCGTCCCCATTTCCGACGTCCCGACTTCGTCGCAGCGCGCAACTTTTCGCTGGCTGCACCATCGCTTCTCGCGCAAAGACGCGCTCCTGCGGAAACACTTCGGAATCGAAGCTCCGGAAGAATCCGATCGAGTTGTTGCTGGCGTTGTGGTCAGGGACGGCGTGGCTCCGCCAGAATCGGACCCTTTGTCCGAGGCGCCCGCGTCCCACCTGCCCGTGCTCACCACGTTGCCCCCTACGTTGTTCTTTACGTGCAGCTCTATCGGCCTCCTTTGTCATCCGCTGGGGAGGAAAATTTACTGCGGCACTCTTTTGGGTGGAAGCCTTATTGGTATGGGGTACGCGAAGTTGTTGCTGTGATTTCGATAGACCTTGTTTGGCCGTTGCCAGTTTGGTTGCTTGCGAATTCGCGTGATACTCTGAAAGTTTAGCTGTTCGCAGGAGTGTATTCTTGCTGTTATAGCCTTGACTGTCGTAAAAGCGATCACTTCATCCAAAAATCGTAATAATCATGCACATGTATTTCTTTTTGTTCCTTTGCTTTGTTGTGAAAACTTTTTTCGTGTGTTGTCCTCAAACGTACCTCAGTGAAGTCCGACGCCAGCTTGACCTTTGTCTTCTCCGGAGCCAATAAGACAAGTGAACGGCTTTTATATTTTTTCTGAGTCCTACTGGACGTCATTTTTGCAGGCTATTTCTGCAAAAAAATTGTTGCACAGAATTTTTTGCTCCCCCAAATGAATCATGCAGTTAAGCTCGGTTCAGTCAATACACAGCTTATTCATATTCGTTTCTTCGTTTGAACTGAATTGCACGTGGTGGAGATTAACTTCCGTCCGAAGCGACCTCATATAAAGTGCTACGCATTTTTCAAACAAACTTCCTGTTTTGTATCAATTTGACATCGATTGCTGCAGCAAACCTGCACACAACGAACATCGTTACTCCTTTCGCGTTACTTGTTGAAAACCCATCATTGCAGCATATTCGGAGGGGATCTCTTTGCGTGAGTGCGGTGCGATGTATTACCGCGATTTAGCTTTTTCGACTAGTCCACAGACCTGGTCTGTTCGCTTTGTTGATCCAACCCAAGGTCCCCAACCTTTATCTGACCATGTACCCCTAAAATTTATTATGACAAAAATGCTGAGTAAAATAACAAACTGAATTTTAATATAAATTTTCTATTTTAGAATATTTCAAAATAAATAATATACAAATATATTTTCCCCTTCTATTGCTGACCTTAAATATGCCTTTTCAGGTAGGCAAATGTACATCCTGTGGAAACGGAAAAGGTGCTCACTTCACCAGTACAGGGGAAGCACTTAGCTATCACTCTCTCAACCGACGAAGTCGTCGTTAGGCGTGGATTAACCTAACATTTACTGTATATGCGTTCAATACTTTACTCAAGTTGACTTTAACGCAGTTTCCCTCCAGAATTTTCTTATTTCTGTTGCTGCAAACAAACATCGTGCTAGATTTTTAATCGTGTTTGTTTGAAATGCTGCTAATCTGGCTGCTTACGTGAGTTCCTGCGTATCACCATGCAATGCAACATTGATTTCGAAAGTTGCGCTTTGTCATTCAAGGTTATTTACGCTTTTTTCCTTACTTCCACACCTTGCAGTCCACTTTAACGGCGCGCACGCCTCGCCTTGCACTGCTCGTCTTTCGTAAAGAAGTCGTAAGTTTCTTGAGCGAGTGACATTTTGTGCCTGAAATTCCTCGGCGACTACAACTGGAAAGCTTAACTGCAGTAGTCCGTCTGAAGAGATTGGGTTGCGATGGGAGGGTTGAGATTACGCACGCACCATGTGCTGGAAATTTGTCAGACTTTGCCTTTCGTGCGCCTGAGGGCTGATTCTTTGCTCACTGCCACGCGGTTGGTGAAGGCTGTAGCTTTGAAAGTAGAACGTTCAGAAAGTTACAGATTGCAAGGATAGACGTGCAGCGCGACCGGCGTTTTCATCAGATTCGAGTTGGAAATGCTCATGAGCAGAAAGTCGGCGTATCTTTAGCTGTTGTATTCTGCGAAACCGGTAATGATATTTATCAAGATATCGCTGCATGTCACGGAATTATGAAAACCATCGACAGATAGCTTTGGTGAAAAACCAGGGACACAGAATGAGGACGGGTTGGTGATTATTATGCCCTTGTGTGTCAAGAATTACTGCAGAACTCTCGCCAGAGAAAGTCTTCAATAGGGGGCTTGACCAGGGCCTCCTGGATAGACTTGTTTTCTAGGAGGCCTTGGCTGGATGTACCTAGACATCTGCGGCAGTAGAGTCAGTGACGTAACTGACAGGGGGGGGGCGAGCCTCCCCCCCCTGGCAAGCTAAATGTAAAAACTGGGCTTACTTTTGGTTGACATTTAAGTTGTTGTTTAGCGAGTATAGACATCCACCACATCGAAAGATTCACTATCATTTCATAACTTTTATCTGAGTTGTAGCTAGTGGGCCCACTTCAGCGAAGCTTTGCCCACCCTGGCTCAAACCTCTAGTTACGCCAGCGAGAACAGTGGACTTTTTTTAGTAGCTGAAATGCATTGTAACACTACTGGTAATAAGAATCAGTTCAATATTGTATTTAGTACTAAATATTCCATATAGGATGATGCATTTTTTCACAACAATCACTACACAGAATGCGTTGATCAAGTGAAAGTATGATTTCTGGACGTATACATACAACCAGGCAAATGGGCCAACTTGACGTTCAACGAATGCTGACGCTTTGCTCTCAAGACGTTTATTACATCACAAACGTGTCAGTGTGTAGGACCAGCTGCGATTGTTCTGTCTCTACGGAACAGAATACGGATTGATAAAAAATTCACCGACATCTAGCATTTCACTACCTCCAGAGGCAGATTCTAGAGCTAGGAACTCTCATGAATTGCTATTCTAAACTGATTGTCACTTGCGGTTTTGTTAGGGGCCGCATCACATTAGCACAGGAAATTCTCAAGTGTAATTATCTTGAAATTGTTTTCCGAGTCATTGATCAAATTGAGTTTCAATTGACTCGGTCGTTAGTGGGTCTCTTAGTTGTTGGGTCGAACATGGATGGACTGATGCACGTTAAGCAACTTCCATCTTTACGGAGAAACCTTTTATGAACGCCAAGCTGCTGAACACAATGTTTGTCGTATGTGAACAACGACTGTTTGTTATCCACAAAATAATCCTGGAAGTCTACAGAAAGTCATTTATCACCGGAGTTCAACCGGAATTTGGAAACTAGAAACCAACAGCCAAGCTCACGTGTATTTTCCACTAAAACTATGACTGCTCCAAAAATACAAGGTGGAATCGTGTGAGACCGAACTCACTGTTCACTAAATAACTGAGATTAGAATTAATGATGCTGGTGTATATTGTATAGGCTGCTAGCTGGGTACGTTTTCAGTCAACATTTTAAGTATGCTCAGTATAGCCAAAACTCAGTACCCGTAGATTAGGATTAATTGTTTGTCAGCCATAGCCTGCTTGAAGTTTGCAAGTGCATATATAGCTTATTTCAATGTTATGCAATTGAATTCGGCAGTGTTTATGATTTTAGTCCGCAACTTTAGATTATATCATTTGCATGACAGACGGTTTTCTTGTTCGTAAACAAATTATCTTCGCTTTTGAGTCCCAAAAGTCACGCAAATGCTTTAATTCACACAGAACTTTGAGTATCGCAAAACTGGGACGATTTTTTAAACCTTTTTTCTACCACGCCTCCCTCAGTTATTTGCCCTTCTCTTTAAGCCCCACCTCTTATATAACATTTAGCGTGGAAATGTCCCCATGCATTAGAGGGTAGCTACAACTAAAAGATGAAACAAGAGAAGGTGAATTTCTATAACAAGTTTGGCATTAAACAGGTTGCAGTTTTGCCAAAACTTTCTTGGATCTTTGTTTCAATGTTGCATGTGATTCGTCCTGTGACAAGTGAAATTAATGCTTTTACTAATACGAATAATAGTTGTAGACGAGTTTCTAGACAATTTTAAGTTCTAGATAGTCGCATTTAGTTACGTCTGAAAACTTCTAAGTGGGTTCGAATCTTAGACATAACAAGGA
>JGI24159J19872_10008398_pt1 | contig 13517 bp, 12 predicted proteins | sample Ectturendosymbi4_FD_19872 | JGI IMG/M metagenome (IMG submission 19872) | reverse complement strand
TTTTTTTTTTCTTTATTTGTTTTATTTGACGGCAAATGACGACAGGCCACAGCCTGGAATGCCATCTGGCGGTACTAGCAGCAATACGACAACATGATGACAGAAAGGAAGTTGCGTTAATAAATAAAGACGCAAAAAGGAAGTTAGAGCTCCCAGAGCAAACTTCCTTTGAAAGGAGTTGCAGTCTGGTGGATGGTCAACACATTTTTGCAGGCAGGAGGGCTGGGTCGCAACCTATATCTATCGTGGTTTGCTAGTTCTGCAAGAAGCTGAGCATGACAGAGAAAGTGTTAAGCTCAGCAATATGAAACTCGACCCAACTGCTACGATGTGTTGCTAGACTGGGAGATTGTGAGGCCTGTGATATGGTGGAACGGTATTTGCCCCATACCAAAATGTAGCACTTTTGCATATGAATTCAATCACTGCTTTGTGATTAGGTAATTCGAACACTTTCTTGTCCTTAGGATACGTTACTTGGTAATTTTGTATATAATCAACAGTAGGAAATTGGTAATAAACCTTTAATGAAGAGCTACAATATCTTTTGAATAAAAAAAAATTATTGATTGATTTGACAGCGTTACATAGGTGGAGACCAGTTGCTAAAACACAAACATGTGTAAAAGTGCGAATCATCGCAAAGTCCTGAAGCAGGACCGGTCGGCTGATTCCTCTGAATCTTGCAGCAAATCACTTTTAACAGTCATTTTCACCTAAATCAGGCAAGAAATGTGCCTTTATCGGAGGCATGGGTTTTCATTGCCGCAGCTCAAAATACACTCCAGTGAAAGCAGCAAAATCGGTTCTTGGACCAAACAAAAAAACGTCAACTGATCAAAACGCTTCCACTCACGCGCGGAAGCCTGCGGCTTTGTGCCTCCGCCTCTGACACGCCCCTATTCTGCGTGATCATTGGAGTTACTATCGGTCAAATCACGCCTCCTTAGGTTGTGATGTGGGCAACCATTTGTCGGCACTGCTGCCGCGCCTCCAACTGCTCGAAGGCTATTGGTTCGATGAAACGCGTACGAAATGCTTCACAAGATTTGAAGGTTATTCCTCGCAAGGATATTTATTTTGACTACCAGACAAAGACATTGACCGCGTGACTGGATCGTCTACTCTAGAAGGTGTAGCAAACAGTTTCGAATGAAGAGAAACTGCAAGTTCGTTTTGCGCTTGTACTTAAAAAATAGTTCAAAACGAAATATGGGAACAACGTATTATTTTTCGCCGAAGTGGCTACCCATGAAATCACCTTCGGGTGTCTTCACGCTAGAGCAGTGGTTCTTAAACCGGGTTCGATCGAACCCCTAGCGTTTGACGGAGGCGTTTCAGGGGTTCAACGAAGGTCATCTGATTTCAGTAACCCATTTTTACTTTCTGTTGTATTGGGCAAAAATGGGGTTCGACAAAAGCTTGGAAAACTACCTAAGGGTTTGGCGTGTTTGTAAAGTTTAAGAAACGCTGCGCTAGAGTGATCAAGTAAAAAGTTCACCCTTATTGGCCGTAGTGTCGAAATCGGCACCGCTTATCCAAAGCACTGACTTATTTTCATTAGGAGCACATCTTTGTACTATCTCTGCTTTAAATCCAAATCGAGAGACTATCAAAATGATGAAAAACCAACGTTGCACAAGAGTAACATTACTTGTCGAAACATTCACGGCATGTAACCAAAATCTAAGGCTGTTTTGCATTATACAGTTATGACAGGCTAATTGGTTACAGAGTTTACACAAGGTCACGGTAGCGTTGGAGAAGAATGAAAGCAGAAAGCAGGCAGATTCCTCAGAAGCTTGCCGCAAGGCTAAAGTTTGTTTGTTGTCTTCGACAAACTTATTGGTTTAAATGGATATCAAAGTCTTTTTCCAGAATGGTGGCAGCGTTATCCTAGCAGGTAACATTCTGTCACCAGCGTATTTCTGAGCGAAAAGTCGTTATGGAAACCAAAACGTGTCGAAATCGATACTGCGGCCGAAGTTGGTAATCATATCTGCCATTCGCTTGTATTGTGCAAAATATTGAAAACCAAACGTATCGACAAAAACATGAAAATATTATTATTATAAAAATTGCGCCACCGCAATCAAAGCACTGCAGAGACTTAAAAAATATTCGCGACTTTTTGTTGGTGTCGATGTCGGTACCGCGGCCGTTCTAGGGTCAATAGATGTTGTTGACTGACACCAGTTCTTGCTCCTTATCTCAAACAGGGGAGCAGGAACTGGGTTTCTAAGTACAAGGCAGGTTGAATTCAGCTTCTGCGTTGTTTTTCCTACACATGTTCTTCATGTTTAGCATATAAATTGTTAGCTGCTTCGAACCCATAGTTGCATCTTGGGGTGTGGTTAAAAGGCAAACCTACCAGAAACTTTAGCATAATCCGATTTTCACCCAAGTTGGTTGTGATAGGTGGGAGTAAAACTCACAGTTACAACTGACTGGAACAACATCAGAGTTGCAAAAACTTTCACAAAGTTGTTTTTTTGTGACTGGCATAAAATTGAATTTAGATGTGTGAAAAGGAAAGGCTTTTGATTGTTACCAGTTCTTGCTCCTAATTTTGACGAAAGGGACTGGAACTGGGTTTCTGCAGACAGTAACGTAGGTTGAGCTTGGTTTCCACTTTGTTTCCCATGCTCGACATACCTGTATGCTGCTTCGAGCCCAGATTTTGCATCTTATCGTGCGGGAACCAGACAATTTCTGGATAATCCGATTTTTACCCCTATTAGTTATTATTGGTGGAAGTAAAACTCGCATAATTGACTGATTGGAGTAACATTAAGTGAAACTAAAAAACATTGCCCAACACATATACAAAACAAACTGATAACTTTCCTGATTCCCTGTCTCAACTCACATTGAGAGGTTAATAATTTCCTGCAAACAAAATTACGCATTGGTTTAGCAAAACTTATGACGAGTCATTTCTTTGATTAGATTCAGAATCGAGTAAAACTGCTTAACATTTCAGCACGGGTGCTTGGGACTTAAAACTCGATCCAGTAATCGCCTATCCTCCTTGATAACCTTCAAAAATATTCGGCATGCCACCAGTTAGTAGTTACTTTCCTATTCAAACAAGCTGTGCAAACAAAAACAAAGCAAACAAGATTTAGAAAATCCACGCAAACTTTTCCTAACTTAATATGCGCATCCACGTTTATGCCTAAAAAAGCGTCATTAACCGGTCGTTTGCGTTGATGCAAGGCCTGCTTGGTAGACATGATTGAAACCCCGCAACAAGACAGAGGCAAGTTGATGCGTTTGCTGCTCCAGCGATCTTTAGCTGATGACACGCTTGAGTCGTTTCCCATTGCCTTTGACGGTGCACTACTACCGGCGATGTATTGCCGCTTCCAGTGAAAGCAAATTTTCTCCGAAACCAACAGTATGCGCAAGCAGTAGCGCGAGGGCACAGGCCCACTGCCACGGGGGGCATTCGGGGGAAGTTCTCCCTTAAATTTTTTTGCTGCCCCCAAATTTTGTTGCGCCCAAAAACGTTGTTCTAAACATATAATAAAAACAAAAATCTTCCCCCCAACCCAAAAACTGGCTACGGGCCTGCAAGGACATGTGGTCAAGTGAGGCAGACCACAGCTGTTATCATCGGAACATGAAGAATATCACAAATATGTAAAATATTTCGGTATCGATGGAAAATCACGCTTTTATTTGCATTTTCAACCATTATCTTTGCACTAAAAAACGTTCACTTTCGATATCTCATTTGCAAGACTCCGTAAAAAACTTCCGCTGTAAAAGTTGCAGTGTTTCTTTTACAAAATTTTACACTGAGCAAATGTTTTTTAGTTAGCGTGCAATTGCGCAAACATGTACCCATCATAGGTGTAGCCTGTGGCCTTCTCGAAAGGCGGCGTCCCAAGCCAAATATCGTTCCTCGTTTAAAGTGAAAACATTCGGCCTCTCCCAAAATTTTGGGCTGGCTACGCCCAGTGAAGGGTTTCAAGCGGTAAAATGACTATGCGGCATATATGCGATAGTAAATTCGGAATGTTGCAAGTGCGCGAGATGCGCAAATGGTCTAGTGGTGCTGCGCATTATGAGGGAACATTGATTACTCGTGTCGTAAACTTCAACTACATTTTCCTTCGATGATCGTTACCACGGGCGGACGACAAGGGGTAGTTTGTGGACGACCATGTTTCATTGATTGCGGACGTGACCTTTTGTTGCTGTCTCCTTTTGACACAATGCCTGCCCGTCCAAATAATCCCCAGCACGACGCTCTTGCCCACAGCTGGCACCTACGCGCGTTTTCTTATGCCAACTGAAATACGAAGCATCCACAACTCGTAAAGCCATCCTGCGATTGCCGCGGGAAGGCAGCGATTACTTTCGGATTTCGGAGCAAGTCAAACCTTCGCTGCTATCTTTGAGAAGCGAAAAGGAATCGATTGGGAGCAGCTGTTGGTTTGCAACATACCTCTGCTTCATTTTTGCAAGTTTGCATTTAGATAAATCCACATAGAAGAGCACGAACTGAAACACATGCTGGTCCCCCAGCTGGGGTTAATATTCCTGGATGACTATCTTTGCTTTAGTTAAAAATGTTTTTTCGTGTTGGGGAAAAATGGCTTGGGCATAGGGAAACTGACAATCAGATAATGTTCCATGTGTGCACTGACCTCAAGGCGTGCGTGCCGACTGCGTGGCACCAAAATTGCAGGCTCTCCAGTTTCAAAGAATTTTTTTATTTTTTTTTTGAACGAACAATGATGTTTTCGCTGACAGTCTTCGGCCTACAACGTTCGCTGCTGTACGGAGCGATTTATAGCAGGTAATGTTTGGACAACACGACGCGCGGCTGTTGCTGTCATTTCAGGAAATCCTCTTAAACGACACGAACTACCGAAAAAGAACAACGGAATCGATCCGGGCTGTTTGCTGCGGTTCGTTTTTATGTGTCGAGACACTCGTCGCGCACTTGAACTTATCGCTAACTGTACAGACTGTTGTCGTTCATACACGACATATTCCACACGCAGCATATACACTGGGATGACGAGGCGGAGTCGTTGAAAAAAGTGACCGTCTCGCCTGAAAAGCTGGCAGCACTTAAGCACTTGTACCGTGCTGAACACGGGAACAGCCAAGCTTACAGGTTGGCTGGAAGATTTCAAAAGAGACAAATACAAAGGGTTGAGAAAGACACAAGCTACATCAAACTGTGCACTCGACTGGGGGTAAAAGCACAATAAGCCAATGTACAGAAGAGCAAGATCCATGTTCCGATCTCTACACTACGCGATAATATCAAAACCAAATCACCTCTCAAGCTCGAACAAAATCCGACCTTGGTTTAACTTGGTGACACGGGTGGGCGTTTCCAGTGGACATCCTTTACACCCAATCGAGTTCTTCTCATAACAGCTCACCAAAGGGTTTTCCCCGGTTGTGCGACGCTCATCCGCGGTCGCATGAGCACCAGTCCCCCCCTGCACGTTTCGCGGCGCATATTTTGGGGCCAAGCGCAGTGAGCGCTGCTATAACAGCCGCGAGAAATGCGCACGCATTTCGCGTGCCACGCCGCTCAATCAATACAATGCGTCCTCGCCTTCCGGTGAGCGCGAGCGCCGTTTACATTGTTTCCAAGGAGCCGCACGAGGAACACGCAGCTGAACATGGGCAACTGACGCATAACAGGCTGGTGTTCGTAAAAGAGCGCCCGGGGTGCAATGATCACTTCTTTTGAGAACGTGTCCAGGCCCGAAGCAATTTCTCGTTTGCCAGGGCTTTTTTCGCAGAGGAATCTTTTAACAGCTTTTCAGAACAAGTTAAGATTTTGACAAGGAAAGGAGTAGGTAAAACATCAAAGCGATAGAATGAACAAGAGCGCGGTTTTGTGCGACCTGGATTTGTGCGCATGGCTTTGAGCGTGTGTTGACGCGTGTCAAATCGTGTGGAACGTGCAACGCTGCTGAACACAATCAGTCATCGATCTATATTTCGGATATTGCATGACCGTGCAAGCTTATGACGCAACAAGCTTTACTAAAGTCTCTGAAATACGACGGTGAGTAGGTCTAACGACGAACAAAAACAAAACGAAACTTGAGGTCATCGGAGATGACGGCGACACATCAGACACATCTCAGCCAACAGTCGTCAAAATTATATCCTCGACTGTAATAGTAAGCTTGCTTAAATTTAAGAGAAAAAAAACGGTCATTGGCGCACAGTTTCTAAAACGTCATAAAAATAGAATCTGATAGGAACACGCGCACAGCGGCCTCTCAAAGAAAATCGTGCACGACGTCGCATGGCGAGTTCTGCGAGGCTGGTCGTGGACGCTCTGATCAGATAATAAATTAATATCCTGCCTAGATCTGGACGGCGTTGGCGCTGCTGGCGTCCTCCACCACCGTGTAAGACCACTCGTGCGGGATCCTTCCGTACTGCGAACAAAAGCGCCGGTTGACGACGCGACGACGAAACACAATCGGCAAACAAAGCACGCTCGTGCGCTTCAGAGGCAGCAGCAGCACCGGGGGAGGTTTGCTTTGGCGAAACGAAAGCACCTCCCACGTGCTCGGCAAGGTCGCGACAACTGGTAGCTGTTTTTTTTTTCGGCCATGGACCGAAATGTTTTTAAAACGACCGAAAAAGATTTAGTCATTTTTCGGTCAGAATATCTGAAATATAGGCTCATGAAGACTGTTACGGCGAGTTTTAATACGGCTGCGAGACAAATGACCGAAATGTCTCAGTGAAAACAAACACTGACAGCGGGTCATGTGAACGTGAGGGGTGTCGGCGATGCTGCCATCGCGCTTATGATACCACAATCTACGGCTGTTGGCAGTGTTTCCTCTAAGAAAGTTTTACGCTGAGCAAACGTCAATTTCAGTGAGCATGAATATTTTGAGGTTGAGATAACAGAGGGCGAAATGATTTACAAACTTTGTGAATTATTAAAATAAGTATAAAATCTTCCCGAAATGCGAACAAAGTACACATTTTACTCAAATAGCTTCTCTTGGCTTTTGTGCTTTTCCAATTTTTGGAATGCTGCAAGTGTGCGAGAATCAGATTTCACTGCGCACAATGGTCTGATGGTGCTGCTGCGCATTTGCACACCTTCAAAGGAACATTGGCGGTTGGGAAATAACATGGGACCTGTTCTGCGTCCGAGAGAAAAAAAAAACTGCTCGTATGCTGCTGTGCGCGAACTGCATGGTTTCTCTAATTTGTAAACGAAAATAGCGCTAAGCACGGACCTTGAACCTCGACGATCACCAGTGGGCTGGTTTCTTTTTTCGCTGACATATTTCGGTCACTTGCCCAGTGATGGTATCAAAACTTGCCGTAACAGTATAATTCACTAGCCCGCCTTTGCAGACATTGTGACCGAATTAACTTGGACGTCAACAAACATCAGGAGATCGTGCTGCACGTTTCTGGCAAGGCTTTCAGCAGCGATGGCGTTTCTTTCGCCAAGGCAACAGCACGGCCAGTAAAAATTTCCTTTCCGTTGCCTGAGCGACAGCACGGTCGATAAGAACTTTTCAGCAACGATGACATTTTTGTTGCCAAGGCAACAGCACCGTCGATAAAAAATTTCCGATGTCGACGCGAACCTCTCTATGACGCAATAATCGCTAAATCTGAAGCGATTNTGTGAGAACAGCAGTGGCTTGTCAACAGTGTAAACAGTGTTCTAAAAAGCAAGCCTTGACAAGCGCATTACGGCACGACAAGATAGGCGGCGTACAAACTGCTAACGACGAAGGACAGACGAACATCGATTTTTTTGCGAAGCGCATCGCCTGAACCCGAGCATCAAAACGCATAAAGATGCGCTGCAGCAAAATCGATTTCGCTCAGTGAATGAATTAAAAGGAGGGGGTTTCATGTTAGTCTGGCTGACCGTCTTACCCGGGGCTCATGTTGGGGTTGGGGCTTGTAGAGCCCGCTATGATTATCGTGAATAATTGAATTGTTCAGTACAGTGCGATGGAACTTTAACACGAGCAGTTGCGCAACGCAGTGTTACCTGAATGTCGAGCAGTTCCTGGTAAAACCTTGAGGCGACGTCCGGCCCGTTGTCCATGGTCGGTATGTGCAGTTCCTGGTGCATGTACAGGATCTTGTCGATCGGGCAGACCACGCACGCCGTGCCGGCGCCGAACATCTCGAGCAACTGCGCGTTTTGAAGTTAGTTTGGACGACTTAAAAATCTTTGCTCTTCGCTTTCGCTTTCATAACGATACAGTAGAAGAGATTGTGTGTGAAGTTAAGCGAAGGTTTTGAAAGCGGTTGAACTTAACGCCACCGATAAAGAAAAAAAGTCGCGTTTTTAAAAAATGAGCTATTTTTCACAAAAACTTTTGATGTGACCTAACGTAGGCTTTATTAGACTTGTTGTGTCCGCAAACGGATCAAGCAGCATACAAAAACGAAACATGTCCAACGTCAAGAGCACAGTAACTACTGAATCAAACTAATGGCGTAAGCAATCAGCGAATGCGAAACAATCGATTGCGCTCGGGACGACACAAGATGACCGAACAACGATAAACAACAGGACGAAATTCGCCATCTTTCGGCAATGCGCAGAGCACGGTAGGACTGTAGCGAAATGCAAACGCCAACGGAATGCGAGGAGGCGTTTGCTGTCATCAAAACACTGCAACGTACCCGGTCTTCGTTGAGCGCTAGGATGATGTCACGCATGGTGATGATTCGTTCGGTCACAGCGAACTCTCCCCAGCTGCGGCCGAGTTCGATCAGCGAGTCGCGCGTGACTCCGGGCAGGACGATGCCCTCATCCAAAGGCATCGTTGCCAGTTCCTTCTCTGTGACGAATGAAAGGAGCGCCGATGTTAAAACATTGTTACCAAGCGGAAGGAAATCAAAGCGTCGTTTGTTCAACACGGAGCATATGCGACAGTCTCTTGACAAATCGAAGAGGTGCTTGGTGACCAAGTCATAGAAGCAGCCTAAGACGTCAAGCGGGATGCGCAAAGTGGATGCCCCAAACGCGTTCTCCGTTGCCTCGATAACTACGTTCAGATGCAGATATGACACTGCGAGCAAGGCAACTCACCCCCATTCTCGTTGATCCAGTACACGAACACGTTCATCGTGCCGACCTCAGTGACCTGGTGGTCTTCGCCGTACAGCCAGAGTACTTGCTGGCAGCCTCGTTTCGCCGCTTCTTCCTGGATGCTTATCGTCGGACCGTAGTTGCTGCAACGTGATACAAGGGACTGCTTTGTAGGGTGCGCACAGCGGAAGCTCGTAGGGAAATGCATTATGACAGCCATAAGCTGTTGCAAACAAAACGCCAAGAGAAACGTTTACGGATAGGAACAGAACTTGATTAAAAATTCGCCAACTACCAGAAAACGTTCACTGACTAACGCACGATCATTCAATATTATCACCAGCTTGCGCGTTGGCTAACACGATTCCAACTGACACTCATTGCAAAGTTGTTTACCCACCTCCCGAGCTTGTAAGAGCCGACGCCGCCCCGAGTAGCGCGGACGAAACGCGGATCAGCCATCAGGGACACGGGACTGAACGTTCCTGTGCTGAAGTAAGGACCGACCGGACACAGAATACAGTAGAGGAGCGCGCTGTTGGAGATGTTGACGCCGAGGGAAGGCTGCAACGGGGGTGAATCGGATTTGAACGACAGGGTCAGATATGCCGGTTAAAGAACGTTACGGCAGGATCATCCAGGAAGACGTGACAGAAACCCTGTTACAACGTAATCCCGGCTCTTCACAAAAAACTAGTGCTTCTCTGACTATACAAGAACGCAACCTGGAACTACGTTGTGCTTTCTTATCTTGAACTGGCCAGTACTTCCAGAAATTTGTGTAATTTTTAAATGAAAGGAAATTAACCGTTGAAATGCACATCAAACACCTCACCTCGGTTCCGATGAACGTCGGTCTGACGTAGAGGGAGGCTTTCGTGGAATAAGGAACCCATTCTTGGTCGACACGTACGAGTTCCGCGAGACATTTCAAAAATTCTTCCTTGTCGAATGTCTGAAAGGTGTTCACAGTTTTAACCAAACAATCCGATCGAAGTGGGAGAATTAAAAAAACGAGCACAGGATAATTTTTCTACACAAAAAGCTAACCCGCGACTTTCAAACGTTTTTTTGCAGAAATACGCCTATTTGGTTGGTTTATTTTAAAGTTTCATCATGCTGGTGAGGATCATTGAGATTTCGCAACATATTCAACAGTGTCATACAAATAAAAAGTGCTCCCAGTTAATCTGCTGNTGAAAGATAAAAAAGTATGCTACCGATCAGGCATAACCTGCACGTACTTTTGAAGTGTTTCCAGATTTTAAACTTAAGGATGATAAAGATGANAATGTCAAGCATTTGACAATCACAGGATCTTAAGGATGTTAATTGGCTTTTGACAGGGTTATCGACAAGAAGCATCAAACTGCGATAAGCAGCAACGCAGTAGGGCCACCAACTCTTGTCTCAGTGGCGATAAGCAGGCAAAGCAGTCGAAACAAGATGAAGATATATTGCAATGCGGCACAAATTAAGTGTTTATAAGAAACAGGTGCATGCGGTGAAATCCAAACACGACTTGTGCCTCCCCCCAGTGCAATTCCATGTTTCTCCCCCCAGTGCAATTCCATGTTTCTCCGAATGAGCAAGAGAAATATTAATTCGCATTTATCGAGGCACAGACTGTCGAACAACAGGTTGCCTCCTTTGTGGCTGCGACAGAGGCGAAACTGTTTGAGCGAACGCGAAAAGTTCGAAAGGGCTTTCAAAATTTAAAGAGTGACTGCTGGTAAACAAATTCGTCCACTTCTTGCTATGCGCCAAATTTAGGCCACAATGCGTTTTGCTGAGGTGGCGGCTTCTTTTCCGGTGACACAAAGTTTTAAAATCTGGTAATGTTTGCAGGTGCGTGCAAATATCAACAAAACAGGAAATTGCGACAAACAGAAGGGCAATTTTTTAAATGTCAGCAACTCAGAGGTCAACCACACACGCTTTGTGTTGATTATATTATCTGTCAGCGCATCGCAGATTTCTGCATTTATTTCGTAGCGATTTCGTGTATTCTGTTGGTCAGCGATTTTCGTGTATTCTGCTGGTCAGCGATTTCGTGTATTCTGCTGGTCAGTTTTACTTAAGGTATACAGTTAAACTTCAACACCTTATTGACAGCTACACGCAGGTATCACACACGATGGGTTCACCAAAGGCAACAAATTTTCAACTAAAGCTTCGCATTTTTCACACCATACCCTCAGATTTGCCGGAGAAGAAGCCTGGTGAAAAGAAACCCCAAAGCCTTTTTGACTAATCAACCTAGCATTGTTTTTGGAAATCGGAGAAGTAAAGCTAGAAATTTCACTCTGACAGAGGGAGGGGAGATGTAAAAAAACGATTGAGAACGAGTGGATGACGGCGTACCGGCAGGCAAACTCTTTCTGCAGATCTTGTCATCCGTTCCATGTTCTTCATCGGCCGAAAGAGACCGATTCGGTTGTCGACGGTTCTGTACGCTTTCATGCCTTCGAAAAGCTGTAACGAAAAGGTCATAAGCATACCGAGCAGTCGTAGCAACTCACGCGTCCGTTAAGTGGCATGCGTATGCTCTGCCATGGATCAATTAATTTATTCATGCGAAGCAAGGGTATACCTTACGCCTGAGCGACCTCAGAATATGTCACGTGACAATCACAGAGCGTGGCATCCAAGCCGGACGCGAACAAGTGTACGGTAGGCATTGGTTAATACCTTGATGATATTATCCAGCAAGTGAGGCTTTTGTTCAGTTTAGCCGCAGTTTTACAAAAACGGCAACCACAACAGCGGCTTGAGCCACAACAACGGCTACTGTTGAAATGAAAGAGCTACCTATTGAAAACAAACCGTCGAATACAATCTTAAGACAGACAAAAATGATTGCCAAAAACAGTAACATAAAACATGGCACGCTAAAATGAAAGAAACAACCAGTTTTATTGATGAAGAGACATCACAGAACATTATAATGCACTAATGGTGGCAATCCAGGGCGAATTTCGTGGAGTGATTTTTCACCAAATGACACATAGCGCCGACAAAACCCTTTCAAATTTTGGTCCTTCACCTCAGTCGCGTAGTGAAGTACGGATGTCGCGGGGTGGAGACTAATGTTTTCCAACGGGTGGATTTCTGGAGCGGACCAACCGGTTTGCTTGTTCCATTTGATCGACAGCATGTGATCGGTGAAATTCTTGCCGAACGCACACTGGTCCGGGTTTTCCGGCTTGACCGCAGGGTTGTTTGTGAAACGGTAGGTCATATTCGACGCCTGCAAAGCATTACATGATGAAGCGGTGGCTCTGACTGTTTCAAGTGCTCTCGAACAACAAGCACATCCCGAAAAACGTCGACCTTCAGTCAAGGATGTTTCGTTCAAGTGCGTTGGATGAGTCCGGGGATTCAGCTGTTCTGACTTTAACCGAGTTCTGGCTTGAGTACCGGGAGCTTAAAACACTGGCGAACGTTACGTCATCGAGAAAATGATTACACGGAAATCGCCGTGTGAGAAAAACTGCGTAGCTTGTATGCAGGATGAAGACACTGAATTGCGCTTTACCCCCAGTCCTATCCGCCTGCGTTTGCGGCGTGCTTGTCTAACGTTTGCACATATCGAGTTGACTGCACGAAAATGGGAAACGGCAAGTGTTGAAGCAAACCACTGAAAATAACCTAAGTATTGCACAAGGCTTACCAACGCCCTGAAATGCATACGGCACCTGGTTGAATATCTCATTCGCGGCAAAGTAGCCATGCGCTGACCAGGGTATCAATAGTGCGTGCATGGGACCAGTCACGTGACAAAACAGTGAAAATTGCGGTCAAGAAGGCAGCTGCTAACTTTTTGCGATGCAAATTGCACTGTTGGAGTTAAAGAGCTCCACCACATAACGCTTCTTAGATAAAGGCTTTCCAGCATACCTGCACAAACGACAGCACTTACCTTGAGCGGTGCGCCAGACATGGACCTTTGTATCTGCAAGCAACCAAGAGAACATTTTGAGGCATAATAAGCATCATCAACACCTCGCACAATCAATTCACTACCTTCTATTTTCAAGATGCGATAACACCAATACGTACTGTACACAACAAATTATCAATGGTGAATTTTTAGCCTTGATCAAAGCGTGGGAAAATTCGGCATGCATGACTTTGCAGTTAGCAGTGACGCTCTGAAACAATGCCCTCGGGTGTATTTGAAAGTAGGCCGGATGATAGACGCAGAGTCTATCACGAAGTCAGGTAGGAATAGAATGTATTCACTTTCGTTGTCATGATGCCAACAACCTACTGAATGAGCGAGCAGCGCGTTGACTGCATCATTAACAGAACGAAGAGCAGCGGCCGTGAAAACCAAACAGGATTTATGTCATGTACGGCGTTAGCACAAACACAAGTCACCTTTCTTACCAGTGTTCCACAACGGGAGTAATCAAGCACTACGGACCATAAAAAA
>JGI24159J19872_10008394_pt1 | contig 13519 bp, 8 predicted proteins | sample Ectturendosymbi4_FD_19872 | JGI IMG/M metagenome (IMG submission 19872) | reverse complement strand
TATGTAATTCATTTGTAATTTTAACAGACAGTCCTTACCCGCTTGTTTTCGAGGAATTGCATGTTAAGACCAGCATTATTGGTTCCTATCTCGAAAAGGAACTTTTCGGGCAAACGACTGTCTTGGGCTTTGTACAATGCAAAAATATGTGTTAAAACGATCGGTTAAAATCGGCAGTCGTGTCAACAAATTTTCATCCACTTCATAGCGTTACATGTAGTTCTATTAAAAGAAAAGTGGTTGAACAAGCATCTTATTTGCGAGAATGTCATGAGCAAAAATCGCTGCTGCTTCGATCACGATAGGCAGAGCACTTATTTGAATATTCGCTGGTCGCAAAGCATGTGAAGAAATGCGATCGGCAGTTAAAAAAGAAATAAACATTGAAACTTACTTGCACATTTTGTAACAGGGAAATTGTTAGCTACACTGAAAATTGTATGGTATTTTCAACATTTTCTTGTGGTCTACTAATGCCATCCAAATGTTTCAATCGGCTTTGTCTTGCGTAGCCAGCGGTATTGAATTGCCCGATCACATTGCCACTCGGACATAGTAGCAAAAATGACATCAGGTCTAGTTCTTATTTCAATGACAATTGATACTCAGATCACAACTAAGGTGGAGTGGTGGGATGGGAAACAAATATCCATGTCCAGCACGTTTTGCATAGCCACAACAACGAACTGCTTGTGACATAAAGTTGGCTTTTTTCATCTTCTTAAAGTTATTTCTGGACGATTTGAACAGTTAAAATCAGCAGTCTGAAATTTCGTCAGTTGGAAGTAATTGGTTGGCACAAAACTAGACGAAAGCTTCCTATACGAACAATTGAATTTTTAGCTTGCTATGACACAACGTTTTGTGAACGCGTTGAAACAGGTTCGCGAAGGTATGCCATTGCTTGTGGTGCAGTAATTTAGCAAAATTTGCTTTGTCTTGAAACCACAAACTTCTTTATATCCCAGTTTCACTTGTGATAGAGCATTTCCGACAATTTGAAGGTGCAATTAAGCAGGGCCGCAACCAGCTGATATTTGCGGGGGTGAAAAGATGATTGTAACTTGTTATTGCGTTATTTTCGGGGGGGTGATTGTAGCTTGTTGTTGTACCCAACAACTGAACATGTTTTTGAAAATTTCCGGGGGGGCAATTGCCCGGTTGTCCACCCCCTGGTTGCGGTTCTGCAGTTAAGAATAAGACCGTCACTAACCGGCACAATCACCACCACTTGCCTCAAGGGTAATAATTCTTTCGTAACCATGCAGAAAGACAAGTACTCAGCGGAGCGTGAGTGTCAAAGCTCTGACGCTTAACAAGTGGTTAGCTGAATCATACCGTGATGCAAATGTCAGATCACATTACTTTACGGCTGATAAAATCATCAGAACGAAGCAACTTCTGCCGACTTTTTGCAGAACACAAGCAATACAGTAAAATTTTTGTCAAAAGGTCTCTGGTACGATATTTTGGCCAGAATAGAAACCATATTCGATGTGACAAACACACTGGAATTTTTTATAATGGAAGCGTTGTCTGCTTCGTTCCATTATACGTTCTTTGAGCAAGCATGCTAGACGCGAAGCATTTAAAATTACCCACTTAAAAGAACTACGTTTTTTGCAAACTTACTGATGGCCATCGACTTTCTCAGTTATGTGGATAAGTAAAAGAATAACAAATTGCATTAAACAGTTATGTGGATAAGTAAAAGAAAAACAAATTGCATTAAATGTTATGTTTCGGTGACAATCCATGGTACACCACCGCTCAAATGTTGCGCACTTTTCTGTTTCCGCGTGAAATTTCAAAACGCACACGGATATAACATTTTCTTGACAGAACCAACGTCACATTTCAAATTGTACATGGCCCACATAATTTTTTTTTCTAAGCCTTGGCAGTTGTACCCACAAAAACTTATCTACTTTTGTTTCAGTAAGATGATTCAGCTTACTATCGCAAAAGATTCTTTAAACATTTTCAAAACTGTTATGAGGAAGCTTCTTTATCATTTCAACTGAAACGTAACGCAAGAAAAACACACGAAAATATCTTGTTTGTCTTAAACGCTGGAAAAATTTTAACGAAAATCTTTTACAAGCAAACGTAAAACAAAAAAATCCGTCAAGGCAAAGCATTTTGTTTCACGTTTTAAATTTTCGCCATGACCATGTGTTGAACAAAGTAGCTGAAGCAAAACAGTTATGCTACCGACAGGAAATTTTTCAGCAAAATGCTTAAGGCTGGGAGATAGACTTACTCCAATATTAAGCTTTAGCTTTAAGAAATGAGTTCGATTTCGCTTTAAATGCCTGCAACAATACGAAAACTATTATGGGTGATATTTGTCGTTTATTGAGATATGTCTCCTGCGGTTGAACTTCCCAAAACCAAAAGTTTTCCATGCAGTTTTTAGGGCGTTTGGAAAATGATGTCAACTTCCATAAGCTGCGATGCACTAGATTCTATTTGAATAAGAGCTGATGATGTCTACATCGTAGGCGAAATGTATGCTCTGTAAGATCTTAAAGTGTCTGATTTTTTGCTGAGAAAGGATCTTTTTCCACAGACACTGCGGTGCACTGCTGATGAATTTTTCAAATCACTAATTCAGCAATTTCTTACTTTCGCGTCTTTAGCAATACGTTAGTGAGCAAGTGAGAATGAAGTTTTTTCTAATTAGGTTATTCTGAGGATGTCTTCTATATCCAAGCAATGAGTGTATAGAAGACTACACAAAAAAGAAATGCACTGTGCAAGACATCAGTGAAACGGACACAACTTGAAATTACATGAGGAAATAAAAATATAAGCAGCAAACGTTTTTAAAGTGGTTAATATGTTTATTAGTCCCCAAATGATAAAGTGCTGTTGTGGGCAGCAAAGAAGTTTATCACTTTTTCTTTTTAAAGACGGGTTTCCGCAACTTTCCAAATTATAAATTTAGTCAATTTTTAATGTGTGGCAAGGTAGTAGTTGAGTGCTTAAAAAACTTTCTACTAACAATTTGATTCGACTCGAAATCACATTTTCAGCTACATGTCATCTCGTAAGAAGTTATGCGAAAACTATTCCTCAAAACTCCTGTGAAGCTGCATGAAACAGAGACTGATCTGCACCGGAAACCGAAACACGAACATACCAGGCGTTTAGACGGTAGCACCAGCCAAGACGTACTATTAATATGTGAAAAATTGCTGTTCAATTAAACCACAAGCTATTGCTGCTAATTTTTGAACGGAAGGCTGGTCAGGAAGGGGAACTAAAATGCTTAATTTACATTTGTTAGCCTAAATCTTAACAGGACACAAAATTCAAAAAGCATGTGCGTTACTTACCACGAAAAAACACTGGTAAGGCTTAAGAAAACACAATTGCTGTTGTTGCTTGGTCGAACAACCGTATAGAGTTTTATCAGTTTGTGAGAATGCAATATTGAGAACAGAAGAAAGCCAGAGTGTATTCTTCTGCACTTACAATTTTTTGAGCTTTTTTCTGATTTGATTGCTAAGCGCTTATCAATTACTTGTAGTTCCATTAAAACTACAGTTTGTTGGTGTGTATAAACTGATTAAGCTCACACCACCTATTCTCAAACAGGTGAACTTCCGCAGTAACTACTCACCAATTTTACTTTTAAGTCCAAAGTCAACGCGATTCAATTCCTTCTCTGGTGATAGAATTTACTGAAAGGTTATTAAATTAAAACTATGTTTCAATTTTCATTTTTTACTTCTTTTATAATATTTGCTTGACCTTACGAGCTGATCGAACTCGTCCCACCAGTGGTGGAAGGCAAGAAAAGTTTGGTGCTGTGTAATACCTTAAAGTGTTTGCAGCCACTGCTTTGCTGATTATTCAGTGCCAATAGGAAACCAGTATGTTAACTGCCTCGTTTGTAGTATTTTGTATGGGAAAGATAACATTTCTGCTGCGATTAACGCAACATGACCTTTTCAATTTTTGCCACTTCGTTTGTATTCATCCACCTTTGTAAATAAAAACTTTTCAAACTAAGAAAGTAGATGCGAAATAATTTTTAAAGAGTTTAGTTCTAATGTTCATGTATCAAGTAGCTAAACTTTATCGTCTTCTATATTTATTTTGCTGCTCAGTATTCCTATTTTAAGAAGATAGAATGGCATTTGCAGTGGTTTTGATTTCCAATTAGAACAGAGCAACGTAATTTACATTGTGCATGACAACAGGCATAAGACAAGTTTATCTTTAATCCTTCTTTGGAAGATGCCATGATGAATGAGCTTGTTTAATGACGACACAATTTTTTCTGAGTCTTAGGAAGTATACTTTGAAGAGTCTTCCGAGCTTTAATAAAAATCGCTGTCAAACAAGGTTGAAATTTGTGTGAGGAACACTGGGAGAACAGCCGGCTGTCTCAATACTTCCACAACTCACTACCAAAAAAACAATACTTGTATCTAAAACTTAAAAACCTGGGAAGCTTTTCAAATTCGTTTGTAAATCAGATCTTTAGTGAAACACTGCCAATTGAATTAGATGCGTAGGTTGCCGCATTTTTTCATCTACATTCTACCCACTGTCTGTTGCTGTTGATTCCAATGAACGTGTAGTCACCGTAGGGCCCTTTAAATGCTTCCAAAGCTTGTTGTGCCATATTTTGAGTCGGTTCAAACACAATTAGTTTTCCATATCTATTAGAAACGCGTTTTGATTCAGGGGTGCTATCACGGCTTCGCGAGTAGTATTTGCAAGAAGCTCTGCTGATGAACGTTATGAACGTGCTGATGAACGTTGATCATAGTAACAACTTTCTCCGAACCAGTCGAGTACCACTGATTTCAACTGGATTAGAAGCTCGTTGATCTCATGGTCACTTACATTTTAGAACTCCTTGATTTAATGGTTATTGACCGGAATGGCAAAACCTTCCTCGTTGGATGACAGGGGAAAGACTGATCAAGCAATTCACCCCTTATGTACTGTATGTAAAAACGTTCTGCGTATCGAGACGTCATTGAGTCAGTTTCACCTTTAAACGGGTCTGATTAGCCCACAAAACCTATCGTATTTTGTATAATAAGCAAAGGAATAGCCCAAGTTATGAACTGAAACTGGAAGTCGGCACAACTAATACATCCTTGGCAGAGCATTGTGTGCAATTAAGTTTGAGTATCTTTTTGCCAAGCACCATATATTTGCATCACAGCAACGAGATCGAAACCTGAACCATTCAAAATTGTTTACCTTTATTTGAAGATTGAATAGAGCAGTATTTCAAACAAAGGAGGAACTGCTTATGGTCCTTGTTGATTACATGTTTCCTTGAGTGTTGTAATGGTGCCTATAGGACCATGCCCTTATTTTAGAGTTCTACAAAAATTTTAAAAATTATGAATGGATGTCTGCCTGTTGGAACTTTAAAAGAATACAGCAACGCAGTAACTTGACCTAGGTTGATAGGCAACCTTCAATTTTCACACAATTTGTATGTTTCAAAATATCTTGCAGTGATTTGCAGACTTTCTGCAAACTACAAAAGCGAAAAGAAAATAAAGCGGTGCAGCTCCATTAGTAAATTGCGTATTATCAGACTTGTGTCAAGCTGCTTTGCTCAGTCTTCCGTGGAAACCTAGCAGAGTATTGTTTCAGACTTGGTACATAGGATGTACTGGAGCAAATTGTCATTTTGATGAACTCTCAGCAAAAGCACAAATTCAAAATAGGTTTGCGAGCGGAAGAGTTTTATAGCGATGAGAATTGGTGATCAGGATTTAAAGATGTAAGGTTTTTGCTTTTTACAGAACTGCTTCTGAAAAAAACGTGCAATAACTAATTAAAACCAATGTTTCATCAGGTTTAGCTCGTATAAGGGAAAATTTTCGAGCCATCGTCAAAAAGAGATACATATTTTTGGAATAGTTTGCTTTTTAGGTGATATGACATTACCTTGAGTTTGACGGATTTCGAGGTACTTTTCGTCATATTTTCTTCGAGAAATTTCTGAGATTTTTTGGTTTTAGTCGTTTTTACCCGTACTTAGCCAGCCAGAAACACTTTGCGATGTTGAAAAAGCGATGGAAAGGGTATTCTCTAAAAATCGTTACGCAGCGTTAGCTCTGCAAACAAGTTTGCATTCAAACCAGTGAAAATATTCTTCGATGCAAATATCTGCCTAAAACTACCTAAACACTTTCGGTTATGCTTAACAGCAGCGGAAAGAGTTTTTCGCAAAGTAAGAAAAAGATGTTGTTGGAAGCTTCAAAAGCTAAATCGCTTTGATTTGAGAGAATTTTCATCAAACAAAGTTTTTGAAATTAGCTTTTGTTTCATCAATTTACATTTTGAGAAAAAAGTCTGCAACTTTCTCATTTTTGTGATGTAACGCCTTGTTTTTTTCCAAATGCTGCATAAATAGCAAAATGGCGGAAGCATAAGTTGAAAAAAAGATGTTTTTTGATAAATACAAGTTGATTGTAAAACGACAAAAAATATCATCTTCTGGGCAGCTCTTTGAGAAAAAACTTCAATTCTTCGTTTTCTTCTGTGTATTTAGCATCGGAAAAAGTTTAAAAATTTTTTTGAAATCGTACTCAAGCCTGTGCACATCACATTCGAACACGATTAAATCAAAATGGAGTAGAAGATAAGCCCTCGAGGTACGGATGCGTTGCAAACGATCAGAGAGCCGACTGCTTGTCGCTCATGTGCAATGCTTGTTGGCGTTGGATCTGTCAATTCGGTGGTAAAACGGTGAGGCTTGAGATGCTCAGGAATTTGCAGACTAAATCCAACGAATAGTAAAATCCCAACTTCTGAAACAAATTTGCAGACTAAATCCAACGAATAGTAAAATCTCAACTTCTGAAACGTTTCGACAGAGTAACAGCAGCTTCAGTTGCTAACTAACCATAAGCAAATTTTTCCTTAAAAGTGTTTTGGAATCCATAGGTATGTGGAGACCGTTTTCACTAAAGGGCAACTCGTGAGAGGTAGTTTTGCTGCCATGTTTTGCTTGAAAGTGTTCTGAAACCAGCATAATCTTCTTTAAAACGCAACTGCTAATTCAACCATTAACGCTTGGTGTCTTGCAAGTTGTCTAACGAGTAAAACGTCTTGTAAAAAAGTGATCATAAATTTCAAAACGCAGAAAAAGTATATACCATAAAAGCGAACAATGAAGGTACTCTAATTTAAGGTAGTGCTGATTAAAAAAACAACAAAAACAAGAAGTTATACCTGGAGTTAAGCTCATTTCTGTTTAACTGGCAGCCTATCTAACGGCTTGTTAAAAAGCGCCCTATCACCTTTTCTAAACATAAAAGATAATGTTGTGAGTTTCCAGAATCAAAGATCAACTAACACTAAGCCAAAGCAGGCAACTAGTCGTTGAAGATTGGGATGCCTGTGCAGTTACAGACATTGCTACTGCGGTCTTACCAAAACGGCTCATTCAGCAGGAAAAGCTAACAACTTCTAATCATAGAGAAGCAAACTGGCAATATTCAGCTTGTCTGCTGTGTCTTTTAGATATTGTCTTGATATTTAGTAAGTTGCACGTCAAGATAGTACTCGCAGAATAAACAAATAACACAACCTTTAGAAAAGATTTCAGTTGACACTTGTTGACATCAGACGAGTTACAGTATAAGGCTCACTCCTTTGGCTTTTTTGTACGCACCATACATGGATGTTTGCCAGTTTGCAACATAGTTTACAGTAGCAAGCTGTTGTTGAACCCTTTTGCTAATTTATTTCCATAAAAACACATAGTTTCAAAGAAAGATTTCAGTAGTGAAAGCTTTGGATATATTACATCACCTTTTCATCATTTCAGAGTAAAATTTTGGCAATGACATTTTTTGTGTCAATTACTCGTGATTTATATATTCTTGGAACTTTCGCTTCAATTTTTTCACGTTTTATTTTAGCTTTATACTGTAATGACCTGCAACAATTTGGATCTAAGCAGAACGTTCAGGTTTTAGCCAAACCAAGAAGTTTCAAAAAACAGAAACCCAATTGTCAAAAACAGCAAAGGTTTACTTTAAATAAAGCAATCACTACTGAACCAATACTATATAGAAACCAGTCACCTGCTGTAATTATTCAGTTTATAGTGTTTCACCGTGAGCTAACTGGAATATATAATGCCATAGTTTCACAATGTTTCAGCGCTGTTACGCAAGCGATTCACTAGAGCATTATCCAAAATCCCCGAAAAATGGCAAGATTGCGAAAAAATTTCAAGCAACCCACATGCCGCCTTCTTTAAAAATAAGCTATTTACAAACATTCATACTTTGACAATCAATGCTACAGCTATACTATTTTAATGAAACAGTAACTAGAAATTTATCTCAGTTGTTGATATGTCTATTTTGCTTTGATCTNCACAGTGTCGGTCTATTTTGCTAAGATCATGCAAAAACAAATAAATTGCTGAATATTTCACAAAAGAACTTATTTTGATTAAGTATGAAATTAAACGTTTTTTTCTTGGACTTGCAGGTATATTCACAGCAAGGAGAAGCCGTTCAAGTGCTCGCATTGCGGTAAAGGATTTTGCCAGTCGAGGACACTTGCTGTACACAAAACTTTGCACTTAAAGGTATGAAACGTTGTAGGCGCAGAAATTTACACGTAAAGTTTGGTGTTTCGGGAAAGTAAGCGCCTGTCGAGAACTATTTGTTCAGCGTTTTCCATGGGAACATACAAGCATGCGTTGGACTAAACTCCAAACTAATAATTACAGCCGTAGCCTGTTATAATAGGCTACGGCAGCGAATGCATGTTTTTTTTAATAAGGAAGTGACATGCTGCATGTTGTAACTTGATGACATACGCATGACATTACCGCTGTGTGATTGCTTAACTTGGTGACATACCTGTTAATTTCAAAACGATAGTAAAAACTAGTCGAGATCATTTAACTACAGAAAGGCTTCAAAAATATTGGATTGCAACTGATTTTATTTTCGGCGTAGGCCTAAGATAGAAGTGCTTGCATACTGTAATGCGCAAGCCCGTAAATAATTAGTGGAAGCCATTTTGTTGTACCGGACTGATTTTTTAAATACAGTATGTTAAATCTCTTATGATAACGCATTTCAACTGTTGGATTTGTCATCGGATTCAAGAGTGGTAGAGATCTGCCAAAGTTTGTAAAGTTAATGTTGTTACCTACTTGAGTTGGCCGCTAGGTTGCTTTATTAGTTGTTACCTTTTTTTCAGAAGTAAAGCGTTAAATAGGTTTTGTCCCTAACACTTTTGTGACATAAACTTGAAAAACGAATTGACCTGTTGAGCTCAACTGCAGTCCAATTGTAAAACAAGTTCGCTCTTGACCATGGATTGCTTCAATTTTGTTTAAGATAGTTTATACTTAAAACTTGTTTTATAAGGATGCTACTCAAACTGGCTGTTATTGAAAAACTATCTAAGGGTAATAGTTCCACGAAGTTATACCTATGGTTTATGAGAAGGAAAACTTGAGCTGTGTGGGCCGTCAGGATTTTTCATTTTACTGCATGTACTCATCCGTCTAAAAACATTTTTCAAGTCTTTAAGTGGTGTCGTCGATGGCAATTATAGCAAGCGAAACTTCATCTCAAGCCACAATTGCAATGCTTAACCAAATAGCCGATAGAGATTAGAGATGTGCTAGGCTGAACTCAGCACAGCTCAAACACTTGTTTTCGTATTTTGACGCAATTGTGCAAATTGGATTGGGAATAAACTGAGCTATTCGTGAAAGTTTTTTCATAATCTAACAGTTCTTCTTTTCTTCTGAATGATAGAGCAACAAAAAGGCCACTGTTGTTGTCATGCAGTTTGTCATCCGAGATCACCATAGATAAAATTTATAAATGCATGACTACCAGAGGTTATGTGCAATTTTTAGACAAAAAGCATGAATAACGAAAACAGAACAAAAATAGCATTTTAAACTGTAACACAAGCGTCCCTCGCAAGAAAATACACATAGAATGACACTAAAACAAGTGAACAACAAATTTTCCATATTTTATTCAACAGTGTCTTTGCGCGAATTGCACTTGACAGATTACTTTTCATTTTGACCAGCTACTTTTTAGAAGTAATTATCTGTTCTGTAATTGACGTGCATGCAAAAAGTTTAAAATTTTTGCTTTTGCAATATCGGCCTGCTAAGCAGCAGACATTGGATCCAGACATACTTTAGAGTGTTGGTGTTTGACAGGAGGCGCCGTTTCAGTGTACGACTTGCGGTAAAACCTTCAACCAAAGAAGCAATCTCAAAACCCACACGCTGACGCACACAGCAATCAAGCCTTTCCAGTGTTCAACATGTAGGTAAGCTTTCGGGTGCAGTCAATTCAAATGTATTTGATAAGTATTGACGTTAATCAAGTTTTGACAAAACGAAAGAAACAGCAGTGTTCTGTGGTAAAAAGTTCATCATAGAAACCTGATAATGTTAGTGAGAAGCTGGCAACCTCGCCTGGTGGTGGTAATCACAGTGTTCAAGCAAATGGAAACCCTGGGGCTACATATCTTCCGGAGGATGCGTCCAAGACAAGTTTATAAGCACACAATCACTTTTCTTAATTTTCGAGTTTCAAGACAAGTCTCAATTTAAACATGTTAGAATTTTTGTTTGGATTCTAATTAAAATCTTAACTGTTGCGGCCTTGTGATAATAACTTTGACCAGCAGTAGCTTGTAACTGATGGAAAGCTATTTATAGTCCGATGAAAAAAATACAATACAGGTATTTGAACTCTTTGCAGTAGGAACATTTTCAAATATTTGTAGCGCTTTCAATCCCCGTATTCTGCTTTTAAGGTTAAGCGCATTCCAATTTTTCGTGGAGTTTAAAAATGTGCCTTGTAGCAAAATATGGATTAACTGAAAAAGCAACAAGCACTGGATATTTTTGCAAACGTGATTTCATGAGTTTTCTCAAGCTAGACCTGTTTTGCTGAACCTGTTATGAAGAAAAGTACTGTATTTTGTATCGCACTTGGAAAATCTTGCGATCCACTCTGCTAGACCCGGCGTTATTAATCAGGGGTTCGTGAACCCCTTAAGGCGACCGTGAATGTGATGTATAGGGTTAATAGGCTTTGTAGACATTTCGATTACTACAGTATATTGTACGATGAATGAAACCTAAGTTCGATTATTTATTGCAGCGTCTGTTCTTGAAGGTCCGTTATTTTTGTTAGGATGTCTTAGTGGTCGGTGCAGTAGTAGTCTTAATGAGTGTGCAGGGTGTGCAAAAATGAGGACCCCGGTTTTAGCTAACACACGCTCAAAGATTTATGAGTTTTTGTTTACGATTGTATTTGTATTTTAGACTAATGGTTACATATTATTTAGCAGAAAACTTGGTTTGGTTTGTCTACAAGAGATTGTGATTTTTGATATGATTTAACACATTTGGATTTTTCAGTTTTAGGATAAGAAGCCACATGAATTTGATAAAAATTAAATAGCCTATGATCACAGGACAGAGGGCCCCATTCAAAATGTAAGAGGCCGCCAACCAAGATCTTAAGGGCCCCTAATCAAAGGATAAGCAGGGCCTTTTTCTTTGGTCATGGATAAGAGGGACCAATATTCTTAAATGAAAAGATATGGGACCCCAACCGAATTTCAATAGACTTCAACGCAAGAATGTTGAGCCTGTCCGTTTTTTGAATTATTTTGCTAACAGTTGTACGATTTAGCTGCTAGTCTATCATTCGTGCTTATAAATCTATAAGTTACCCAGTTTACAACTCCCTAAGCAAAATACCATGCAGAGAAAACCATTAGCATGAGCCAAAACCTGCTATTTGTTCAGCAAACATCAAATATTTGCAATTTTGTGATATTAACTTGTGTAAGATTTGCTGCCATCAGTGTATGGTGGTTGTAGCCTATCAAGGTCAAGCAAACATTGAACTCTGATTAAGATTTGTGAGTCAATGCTGCGTATTTCATTCATTCCAGACACATCATAAAAATTTATGTTTGAATAATTCTTTTTCAACTGATGTACTGTACAAAAAAAGGCCTATTTATCTGTAACTTTAAACAGCGAAATTCCAAGAACAATACGTTCTAACAAAGCTTAAACTGGCCCTAGTGCAGGAGTAAGCAATTAATTTGGATTGGAGCCATTTTGAGAAGGCCGCGTTTATCGGAGGGGCATGTCTTCTAATGAAAATAGAAACAAGTCGATGGAAATAGAAGCAAGACTTGGTTCAAGTTGGCCTCAACATTAACATTTACTGAGTAAATTGGAGGAAATTTCAGATTTGAAATATTTCCTGAATGCTTCCACGGGCCACTTTTTCCTGAATGCTTCCGGGCCTGAAAACACTGTGGCGGGCTGGAAAGCTATTCGTCCACCCCTCCCCTAGAGTAACTCCATTGTTCAAAGAGTTGTGCATGTATATATTCTGTGGTCTGCTGAATGTTTCAATAGCTGCTAATGCAATGTTACATCAGTTACTCTTAGTTTCTTTTTGAGCCAGGACTGAATGCCTACATGCTTATGGGAAACCTTTCCTTACTTTCTTGAACTACCAATGTTTTCCTTTGCCGTACAGCTCCACATTTTTCACTGCATAGATTCAGAAATAAATGTTGGTCGTGTAACGAATGAAGCTGGAGATGTAGAGGCATTTTCTGTCCATTTTAGTTAAGAACAGGGACGCCGAAGAATGGGTGCATAGCTGGGGCATCGCCCCCTGTACTTTCAAAAGGGAGCAACGGGGGCAGAAGTGCCTTTTCATAACAATATAGTTTGGTAATTTCATGGTTTATCAAGATCGACTTGAAACAAATTTATTGCAACTATTCGTGCACTCAGAAAATTCAGATGGGTTTTCTATAATTTGCGTTATTATGGTTGAGGCCAACATTGTTTCTGAAAAGAAACAAGCATTGGTGACGATTTTTTTGTTTTTTATAAGTTTCCATTCTCCTTAGCTCTTTTACTTCCCCCTGCCCTACCGCTGCTCCGGTATCCATGGTTAAGGAGCAGTGGGGTGTTATATTTTGCTGTACGTTGTGTGCAGTTGTGTTATTTGTGTAGTATTTATGGTGCATATACGGGAAGGAAATGTGCTACCAAAGAAACTATACGAGTTCGCGTAACAATCAGCATCAGATATCAGTGTTACTGTAAACACGCAAAACCGGTTTTTAAAAACGATGACCTTTATTTCGGTTTATGCGAGTACAGAGCCCCAAAATATTTTGCACAGGGGACCCGAAATTGCTAAGACCACCACTGGTCCTTGACCCACAAACAGGAGCGGATCCAGGGGGAGGCGATTGTGGCGATCGCCGCCCCTAAAACCTATGAAAATAACTTTATTCACCGTGATTTTTTACAATTCGGAAAACAGCATTCACGATATAAGGCCATTTTGCCGTCCACTGTTTTGTCACAGGAGTGTTGTAAAGTATACTTCATCCCTCTTACAGCAGCGAAGCTGTTATGAAATTTGACTGCCAAATATCACTGAAATCGCCCCCCCCCTAAACCTACTGGCTGCCC
>JGI24159J19872_10008387_pt1 | contig 13525 bp, 10 predicted proteins | sample Ectturendosymbi4_FD_19872 | JGI IMG/M metagenome (IMG submission 19872) | reverse complement strand
GACATGCCACTCATTTTCATTGGGGGAATGCCCAGAAGTGGAACTACTTTGATGAGAGCCATGCTTGATGCCCATCCAGATGTTAGATGTGGACAAGAAACGCGCATCATACCTAGTATTCTTGAATGGAAAGATCCTTGGGTGAAGTGAGTTTAACAAAGTAGTTTGTAAGATGGTTTCTACACTAAAACGCGACTTGCCTGAATCAAATGTAGGGTAAAAAAACGAAGAAAACTTGGTTTAGGAAGCACGTTCTTTTTGAGGGAAAATAGTTGAAAGCACAAATTAATCCCATTTTGTGGATGTCATATTTTTGAACAGTGTTATTCTTGTTACGTTAGCTTGGTATGATTGATTTTTTATCAACCACATTTGCGAAAAATGAAACATTTATGAGTGAAGTGTTTCAAACAAATGTTCAAACGTTTTTCTAACTCTTGACAAAGTGCAAAGTTTTAAGCATTTTGTGCTGCAGCTTATGCAAACCAGCACAAAATCAAATTTGAGTAACATTTTATTTGTTTGCACAATATTTGATAATCAAAAATGTTTCTCTCAAAGCTAAGCTCGCAATGGAGATATTTCTACAATGCAGATATCTGCACAATACAGATATTTGTACAATGCACAAAACTGCACAATGCAGATATTTGCACAATGCAGATATTTGCACAATGCAGATATTTGTACAATGCAGATATTTGTACAATGCAGGTATTTGCACAATGGCAGATATTTGCACAATGAAGATATTTGTACAATGCAATGTTTGTATAATGCAGATATCTGCACAATGCAGATTTTTGCAGGTCACTGGTTTGTTTCGCATTGCATCACTGAACCGTCATTTCATTGCAAATATCATGGACACATGTATAGTATGGTGACCTATGAAATGCCATTCTGTAGTAACCTGTGCATCACCTTGGGAATCAGTTTATCGACATAGGATGAAAGTATACAGCACCGAAACGCTGTGTTTTGATAAGTCTTGATAAGAATGACGCCCAAGCGCAGCTTTGAACAAAATGACAGGTTCATGGGAAAAAGCTTGATGCTTCAATATCTGCTGCATTACCAACCAAGAGACATTTGCTGTATTCTTGGCACAAGCAAATAGAAACAGAACTGATAATTAATTTGTCATGCAAAAACGTGCAATTCATGCTTTTTTGCAATCTGCAATTCAGGAAACAGCACTAAAACAGCTCAAATGGCAGAGAAAAATGTATTCGAACGGTGATAAATCAACTCCAAAGACAAACGGGTTTCAAGTTAGAAATCCTGGGAGCATAAGATAAATATAATGCAAATTGATTAGCATTTGGAGCAGTGATAGGAAGCGCAACAGCAAAATCTTTACCAATCAAAATGAAAAATAATTCTCAGTTTCAACAACATAACTAGTGTAATTGTAATTGTTATTGGGGGAAAAGAACATAACTATTGTAATTGTTATTGGGGTGGGGGAAGGTTTTGGGGGGAAAGAAAATAACTTTATTAAAGAATATTTTAAATGAAAAAACGTTTTGTCCAGAAGGGATATGGCGGGCACATCAGTGTACTTCCACGAAAAAAAAGTATTTCAAGCACCCAGCAATTGCACCACTGTCTGCTTAAACTACTTGTTTAGGATATAAAGTTAGGTTCAGTGGAGAATTTGAGTAAATTGATAGAGTAATTTTATGCAAACGATTCTGCTGCAGAGTGCAGATGTGACATCCTTCACATTGCCTTAAAACAGAAGCACACTTTTTAATTTGGCAACAAAATTGTTACAGTTGTTGTTTCTGGTTTCACAAAAACTAGTAGGGGAAAATGACTTTGAAGAACATTTGACTCAAACAAGTTTAAAAAGGTCTGAAAAGGCGTACAGCACAAACAGCACACGTTAATGGCATGAATGGTTTTTAAAAGTTAAATGAAATGTAATTGGAATTGATAAAATCGCATATGAGCGTTTTTACGAAGTTTTGAATCCGACTAAAAGTGATCTTGTTCGTGAACACCCTTACCAAAAGCATGAAAATTAATTTGAAACGTAATTTATGAAAAATTTGATGGGATATTTAACAGGAGCTAAGGTTTATTGGTGTTGTGTAGCAAATAACGTTGGCACACAAGACACGAACAACTTTTCTTTGTTCCGTAAGAAGATTTGAAAACGTCGGAGCACTGTTTTTCTCTTCACTTGTTTCTCTTCACCTTTTTCACCGCCAACATGCTGCCGTTGTTGTTTACATCCGTCACAGCGTTTTCTCATGTTTAAATGGATCTGTTGCCTTGCTCAGTGATAATTCTCGTCAGTTACATTTGAAGTTCCAATGAACGCAACTATTTGACAAAGACGTATTTTCCAATTTTAAACTTTTTGAGAAAGACGTAAGTTTTAAATTGTCGCAGTTGGTGTTGTGTGATTTATTCACTTCAGTCTTGAGTTTGTTTGCTTTCTTTGTCCTTCTTTTAGCCTTTCAACATTTCACCCTTAAGCATTTCTTGCATATTTCAGGACTGAGGATGTGTTGTGTTACGTGAAATCGATTTCCTATTAAAGATTTGCCGAAAGATGCTTGCTTATCTTACATGTGAAGTAGTTACTTGAAGGAACATCTTCAACCTTCAGGTTTTTTTAAGCTTGCATCATGCCTTGTTAAAGATAGTGGACATGTCTTGCAGTTCTCAGAAAAAATTTCCAAATTTTATTTCAGATCTCCAGAGAAAGATCGATTGGAGAAAGCTGGAATAAGTCAACAAGTTATAAATGAAGCAATCGCTCAGTTCATTCTAGAAATCATTGTTGAACATGGAAAGTTTGCCGAGCGTCTGTGCAACAAGGATCCATTTACGATGAAATCCATTAAGTAATTTGTGTAATATACTTGGTTCTTGAAAGTTTTTTACGTTTCTTTTAGGACTTCGTTTTAGTGTGAGTTAAACACTGTTTTGGGCAATTCTTATTAGTCAAGTGTTAAAATTTAAACAAGGAATTACGTTCAACCACGCTTTGATGTGTGATTTTTGTCAATGTTACTAATACTCCAGAAATCTGAATGCGAATACATAAACGTTTTGCTATTCATGTGAAAGATGAAAATCACCAAACATATCTTTTAAGGTATTTAAAAGAAATATTTCCGAACTCGAAGTTCCTCCTGATGATCAGGGACGGACGAGCAACAGCGCACTCGATAATCTCTCGCAAAATTACAATTTCAGAATTTAATCTCAAAAGTTACAGGTTGGTTTGCAATTTTTGCAGTGGTGATGGCATAATGACCATTGCATTACACCACTTGGAAATGCTTATGCTGAAACTAAAAATGTATTCTCTCATACAAGGTCTAAAGGGGCAAACAAAACAGGTACATTTATTTTTGTCGTGAAAAGTTATTTCTCATATTTGGTTAAAATTGGTTAAAATATTTTATAATTTAAAAATCCCTCAACTTTCCCGCCCAGATCAGAGCTGTTTGTCTCCACTTCTAAGACTCAGACCAAAGAAGTTTTCGACTTGCATCTCATAGCAACTTTTGCGAAACATTTATCAGTCACTGTGTTCTTGTTTGCTGTGGTTGAAACAACTCTAATTCAAGAAAGGGATGTGTTTACGCGTCAAGCTTATCGCGCAAGCTGTAGATGAAAAACAATAGTATACAGTTGTAATTAGATGCTCGTTCTTTCTATCGTTTCGGCCTCAAACGCAATACATTTCAACTTTGAACTTTCCACAATGTCTAAACAAATCACTTAACTCTCCCATTCTTTTATGTGAAATTTTGTTTACTTATACAAAGCATTATCATGGTCAGCAGGAATGACGAGAAATTCATTGAGTTGGGAAGAAATAATTTGCTATGAACTTCCAAAGCAAGCACACCTTTTGCGTATCGACAACGTATTAGTTAAGTTTGTGTGGGCTTCATTGGAACCGCAAACCTCAGATACTATTTGTTGGAACTTTATACCGCAGATACTTCTTTTTGCAGTTCGTCAAATAAATGTGTATTCCTGGCTATTATCCGAATACAGAAGTACAATTGCTGACCTACACTTTGAATGTTTCCAATAAGAGATGGTTAAACTTCTTTTTATGATTCTGAAATAAACTGCAGAAAAGATCAGATAGTTTGTTCTTTTCATGGTTCGCCACGACGTTGGAAGTTTGTGTTATCAAAGATCAAGTTTGAAACCATCCTTTAGGGACGTCCTGAGAAGATGGAATGGATTCGTGGAGACAATGTGCAACCAGTGTTGGGAAGTTGGTCCCGAGACGTGTCTCATGGTTCGATACGAGCAGCTGGTTTTGCAGCCAATCGAACAATCCAAGATAATCTTAAACTTCCTCGACATTCCTTGGAGTGATGCAGTACTCAACCATGAAAAGTACATTTCAAACATCTCCCTCTCCAAGTAAGTTAAGGCGGGTTTAAATATCTTGGTTAACAAATTCAGAATTATAGATGGTATAACCATGTATCATCAATATGAGCAATCAGTTTTGCCTTGAACTAGAAATTGTTGTCATAAGACGTGAGAAAAAATGATATTTATCAAGTTTTAATTATAAGTTCTGCAAACTGCTCGATCAAATAACTGAACACTCAGTTTCAGATACTACCTTCCGATATCATTTAGTTGCATTATACAAGGACCTGGTGAAAATTATTCAACCGATTTCTCTGCAATCTGTCTCTAGAAGATGTTTTTCCATTTTATGCTGGTGGCGTGATTTACAGTTTGCCAATGATAAATGATAAATGCCAATCTCAAGTAGGTTCATGCAGATTTTTCAATAATCTACACCACGATTGTGATTCAACAAGGTATCGTTATTGATATTTCTGAAGTATCAAACACTCTGATCTTTTAGATCAGGGACGAGAAACCTGTTTGTTAATCACGTGCAGCATAAATGTGAAATATCATTGGTGGCCACAAAAATCCCAAATGATAACTTATGATAAAAAATGCAACCAAGTACACATGTTTTTTACTTTGTCACACAAATCCAAAATGCTTTTTACTTTAATACGCAAATCTAACACAATTTGAGTAACGAAAATTCTGACGTGGGCCACATTAAATGGGCACACGGGTCACAGGTCCCCCCACCCCTGTTTTTAAATGAAACGTTTGTTTTCATCTGCACCGCAAACATTTATTCGTTTCTCAAGGTTGGTGTAGTACTCATTGAGAATCACCAACGAAAATAGTAGAACTTTTTGATTACCACAGAAATAACTGAATATTTTTTTCAAACGCTTAACCAAAATGAATCTGCTCAGGGAATTCTTTAAAAAGCAGACTATGGAAATAAGTTTTGGAATATCACCAGATTTGTTTGCATGGGACTATTTCTGTATCATTATTGTCGCTTTGCACTCGCTCTGGATTGTCACGAGTGGTCTGCGGCTGCTGCACTGGTGGCGAGGAAATGGCAGCACCACTCATCAAGCTTTCCGTTGCACCCACCCATCAATGCTGAGCGCGAGACTGGACCGGTTGCAAGCACTGTTTTTCAAATACTTTGAGTGACACGATCCGGAATCGAACTCAGTTAATCAGCTTTGCTAGCGCGTGCTCTAGCGCGTGCTCAACCAGCTGCACCACTTAGCCGGTTTCGCATTGGACCCGTTTAAAATAAACCTTAAATACTACCCGGGATACTGCGATTTTTTGAAATATGCTCATCCTTTATTGACTTCTAACTTTCGTTGCTCGAAATCCTTTTATCCACAACGTTGCATACAGAGCAGTGATAACTTCCAATATCACGGCTGAGTGTTGCATTTCTAGGAGTAAACCAATTATGAATGAATATAAAAAGATATGCAACAGCCTGTTTTGAACATAATTTGCTTTATGTTCTGTTCACCTTTTAGTTCACTTTTCGATGGTAAGGAAACATTGGGTAGAACGAAAAAGAATCTCATGAAAAAGCAACACTTAGAGCAAGATTCTAAGGCCGGGTGGAGAAATGCTCATAAACTCTAGTGTAGGCAAACTGTAAATTTTCTGCTGTGTGCCCTTTTTTTCGATGAGAGCATTTTAACGCATTTAAACCCAAAAAGTAGACCTACACGCAGGGCCGGCGCTACCATCAGGCGAACTAGGCGGCTGCCTAGGGCGCTGGGCCAAAGGGGGCGCCAAAAATCCAATTGCATGGTTCAGGAAATGACGAACGTATATCAAAAAAAGAAATGAACGCGATGAAAGTGAGTGAAACACGCGTTCACGCAGTTTATGAGAAGATAAAGGTACTACACTATTTCAGTTGCGGAAGGGTTAATAGTTTTCCTATTAATTTCAATTTCACATAGATTAGGCAAGCAATGTCGCAATTTGGTATAAATTTTATTCATGTAATAAACTTTTCTAATGTAAAAAACGTCCTTCGTATTTCCGTAATGTATGTGATAAGCATAGTGAGGATCTTTGTATAGGAGGGGTGGGCGCTGGAAAGGATCTTGCCCAGGGTGCTCACAAGTCTATTAATGGTCTCCTGTCAGGACCAGCAAAGCATGCCCTTCGGCCATACTTCATCAAGCTCAATGCAAATGTTCACGTGTACCATCTCTCTTCTTTTCATTTCTTGATTCTTGTTTTTTCCTGGCTGCGCCGCTTTTACCAGAGTAGGTTTATGTCGAAGCCTTCACTAAATCATGTTTCAGTCATCAAGTGTAGTCAGGTCAGGAAACGCTGCCGAAACGCCAGCATTATTGGCGTTAGCAACCTAGTTCGTGGCTTCTCAAATTTTTCGTTCTACGACCCATTTTAAAAGAGTTTTTTATGCGTCTCTCAAGTCCGTAATTAGGCGAGGCGGAAAATCCCCCACTGAAAATTTTTTCTCCCTCTTTGGAAAAATGTGTTGGACATAGTTTATAACTATCGCATATAGTTTCAAAAATTTGAGCCCCTCTCAGAAAACTCTTTACCCCTAGTGTCAAAAGCTGGTTACGGGCCTGGACCCCCTTGATAGATAGCTAGTTGTTAATGATACGTGTAAACGTTCCATTACAAAGCTCAAGAGGCACTTTGGTCTATGGCGAATCACACAAATGCACACAATACTCGAAAGTAACTGTTCAGTGATGAAACTACCACGTAATAGAAATTTTCAGGCGAAACAAAATTGACCATATACAATTCAGTTTATAGAAGTTATCAAGCGCAACGAAAGGGATGGAAGCACTTGGTGATTTTTACACAGATCATCCCTTTGTAGATTGATACATGACAATGCAGGACGAAGGACCTTCTCAACACTTTTCAAAAAGGATCGGTTTTTGGACTTGATGATTATCAGTCTTGAGAATTCAGTTTCACACACATATGTTGTGCAAAATGCTAAGAGTTTGTAAATGGCTAAATCAGAAATGACTGGTCATTCATTTCTTGCGCTTATCCAAAAATGACATAATCTCTTCTTTGAAAATTTCAGTTGCAAACTTTTGTCGTTTAAACTCCACGAACTTATCCTGGACATGGCAGGTGTGTTGCCTCCTTTAAATTTCAATTGTGTATGGTTTGTGGATCCAACTTTTCCTGAATCAAAGTCTAAAGCACTTCTGAAGCTGTGTATAAAGCTTTCAACTTTAGCCTAAAACTACTCAGTGTGCTCTCAAAGCAGTTAGCCTAGCCCCTGAACTAGATCTAGAGGTTCTAAACACAAGCAAGCGTTCGTGTCGGAATGAATCCAAAAAGGTCAAATTCATGACGTGACAACGCATAAATTGTTGTGCTTAGTTGACTGTTATCATAAGATAGCTCAGGCAAACATCCTAGTAAACAACTTACATCGTGAAGCACGGTATTGCCTCTAAAAATGCAGTAGAAATAGATTACAGGCCTACTTTTAATTTTCTTGTAAACATTTAAAAACTTTTATATCTGATTTGTGAAGCCAATGTGTTTCACGACCCCAAATTGGGTCGCGACCCATAGTTTGAGAAGCCCTGGCTTAGTTAACCAGTAAGATTGAAATTATAGGACGTACCACCTCAATTTATTTAACGAAGGGATATCAGCTGGCACGCAACATAACCAACATTGGTGACCTTCGCGAACAACAGAGTTTTGTTGTGCATGCAGAACGCCCTGCCTACACGCTATGGGATATTGCAATTGATCGCATGAATTGAGTTGTGTGACTTTGCTAGCAAGTTCATCTCCACGTCACACACTTCTAATTTTTCAAAGTTTCCTGTGGTTAAAATTTCCCGCTCTTCGACTCTAAAAAAACAAAATGAACATGATAGGTATGAAAAAGTGTCAATAAGGATATTGCTTATCACGACAGGGTCTTCCTTGAATAACCAAACTCAGGAAGAAATACAATTTTAAGTTTGTAATTTCTATTTCTGCAAATAATTTCCCTGATGATTTTACACTTTTGGCGAAAACATAACTTCGGTTTTTCGAAAGACTTTTAAACCGATAATGTTTAGAGAGCAAGTTGTTTTGTGCCTCCAACAAAAGAACCTCAGATTCAGGGCTTGAGCGCTTCCAAACCTTCCGGCTGAAGCATCTTGTCAATCTACGCAACTGCAAATAAAAGCTGACGCGCAGCAGTTACTGTCTGACGGCGAACTGCAAAACAAAGACTCAATCCCAAACTTATAGCTTTCCAAAGCGCTATGCTTTCAGCGAACGTGAAGCTGGGATTCCCTTTCGAAGGAAACCACTGGGCCATAGCTTGACATTTTCCACACGAACAACTTCTACCAACAAACCTCATTATCCTGAACATCAAGGTTCCTGGAAGACTGGCAAGGTCGAAATCTCCACCTCTGAGCCGTTTTCAGGATGTGAGGCTCACAAACCAGGTTACGTTACAGCGTAGCTATGCTGAAGAGGGGTCACCAACGCGGGGCCCGCGGGCACCAGGTCGCCGGCAAGGACCACGTAGGTCGCCCGCGGGCCTGTTCTAAAAAGAACATTAGCATGATCAGTGTCTTCACATTTAACGAATATCAATACTAAAATATTTGCAGGTAAATTGAGCAAAATTTTTATTTCAGAAGTGCGTATCAAACTAGCAGCCTTTCGCATAAATCGGTACACAAGGAGTAGTTCGCAGTTTCAAAAAGGTTGGGGACCCCTGGTTTAAAGTGTCTTCTAGCATACATGAGCATCTTTGCAACATAGTTTGTCAGTCGCAGTTTTGTGAGAAAGGGGTGCTGGAAACGAGCGCTCCATGTGCATCGCAACTGTACCGGAAATCGGATCATACCAATGTGTTGCTTTTAACTTTTATTTAACAGAGAGAGGATTTGTGATATCTCAGAAGCAAATTTATATTTTTTTCTCGCACTTTTGCGATGGATCACTAATCATGGCGTGTTGGTTGTAAGAATAGAGAAATAATAAAGATTTTGAAGCATGCTTTTCATCTTACAACATGTGTAGAAAAAAGAACAGCATGCTTTTCATCTTCTATCTGAATATTTATTTGAACGTTATATCGTGGGCCGAGAATCCGCAACCTATGTAACAAGTGCTGCTGTATGTTTAGTGCGGAACGATCAACTGATCAAGTGCAGCGGCCATTGTATTTGGACGCGTTGACAAGTTGGTTCGGTCATATTCCTGCTGATGTGGCACGGGACTTACCCAGAATTGCCCCCATGTTAGTGAGACTGGGTTATGACCCCACCAATCCCAAACCCAAATATGGAGAACCCGATAACTGGGTATTAGATAAGGTAAAAGTGTTGCATGTATGATATGATTGTTTTCCGTAAAGTGTGAATAAATGCGTGGCTTCATTCGTTAAATCTAATAGGCTTCTTTGTAGATCTATGATAAAATAAAGCCTCTCTTTTCTGATGCACAGTGCAGAAACTTTGCTTGGAAATTATTTTATCGTGGAAAAGTAAAAGTATGAAGCAGTGTTGGAAAAGCTTATCCTTTCGAACACTGCTTATATGATTGTGCAGGATATCAAGAAACATCGAAATTACAGTTTGTTTCACAAATATTCATTGGAAGTTTTTCATTTGCAAAAGTGTGTTGGCTTTTGGCGCATTTAAAAACCTTGATAAACATTTTTGTTTAAGCTTGTCCTGTTGATATTATTTAATTTCTTGTACAAACATTTTAAAGTTATGTCAGCAACACCCAAACTAATTCAGCAAATTGTTTCAGCAACTCTCCTTTTTTTCACTTGTCTAGTAATCTTACTGAGGCATTTTAGTGCTTTTAGAGAAAGCAAGAATCATTAGTTTGGAAGTTGATTTGAGAAGAAGTCCAAATATCTATGGAGAATGTGCATAGCAGGTTTTCCCAAACTGGAGTCCTACGCAGGGGAATCCCTGAAGAGAATTTTGATGTTTGATTGATTGGTTTTGAACCTTTTTTTTGTTGCAAAAACTGATCTGCCACGACGCGAAAAAAAGAACTAGCTGAATTGTCATCTGATCGAAGTTTAGTGATTAGTTTCAATCAAAAAGCTCTTTTATTTTCCTGGTTAAGTGTCGAGGACGAATACTTATTACTCTCACAAAAGGCAACTAAAATTTTATTGCCTTTTTTTGGCCACAGCCTATATGTGTGAGACAGCATTTTCCACTCTTGCAAGTATGAAGACAAAATATAGGTCCAGACTCACCGTTGACTCTGACTTACGAGTTTGTCTGCCAGAAATAGTTGCAATAATTGATAAATTGTGCAGTAAGAATAGAATAAAACCCTCCCGTCCATTGATGTCAGTTTTGTGCAATAAAAATTATTTAGTACCATTCATGATTCGTTTTGTATTATCTTTCGCACTGGTTGGGCGGACAAAACCGATGCGACATGGAATTGGGGTTCGAGGAAAAACAAATTCGCAAAGGGGGTTCTGCTGCCTAAGAAGTTTAGGAAATCCTGGAGTTTTTTTTCTTTGGGAAACCTTGGTAGTTTTTACAGGGTGCATTGAGTGTGTTGCTTGGTATTAATGCAACCACGTTCAAAGTCATGAAAACTGGTTATTCGAAAAAGATGTCTGAAAAAGAAAGACAAGAGGTGTAAACAGCGTTTGTTCGGGACAGAAATGTCATCGCCGTTTGGAGCAAGGGGCTTGATCTCTGGTTGTTCCCAGTTTCTTAGTGATCAAATTAAATATATTTAAAATAAAAATATATCAATGTTACCCGTTGTCTGCAACAATCAAGCATGAATCTGGTTATCTTTTGTTTCAGGTACGCCAAGCGGTGAAGAAAAGGTGACGAACGCAGTCTTTGCGCAACTTGGTCATTTGTTGTTTCATCTCTTACCTTTCGTTGAGATGTTTCAAAACATAGTTGGAAGGACATCAAATTACACTCATGATATTATACTATGTTAACCTATAAAATGACATCTTAAAGAAATGTATGCATACATTAAATTTGTGTTATTATATTTATAGTTTGTTTATTTAAACAACATATTAAACAGAAAAACACAGTGTTCAAAGCGCCACTGATGCCTTTCATTTTATCCTTCGGAGAGTTTTTAACTCCCTCCATGAACAAGCTGTTCAATGTCAATGACAGTGAGTGGTCCTTCTCTTTTGAACTAACCATGAACCATTTGCAAGTAACACATGCATACGTCTTTGAACGCTTTGAACCTCTGTCCTGTTTCTTGCTTTTGATTTCCCAAATCTTTCTGCAACCGACTGCGAATCCTTGCCAGAATGACGTTTCGGTTCATGATTTGGTAAATTGCATTTCTATGGAAGAAGCGGTGTCAAAGTTAATTCACTTATCGTTTTCGATATTTTAAAAGAATTGCAAAGTGAAACTCTACTAAACATTTATGGCAACATTACAGTTGTTTTTCTTAAAAACATTTGTTGGTAAAAAGCACGTGTGTATTGAACACTTGGGGCACAGCTGTTATGCCAAAGTGATGGCGTGTTACTTCACAATGGTGGTGATATGTCACGCTGTTTTACCTGGAAACGTTCTCTAATTCATGTTACTGGCCATGCTGGTGAGCTAAGCTTTCTATCATTGAAAACCACTCGAAAAGATTTGTTTGCATCAACAAGAGTTAACAATAAAGGCAACAATGTCAACCTAAAATTGGTTTGCTTTATACAGACGAGCGAACAGTCCATCAAGTTTTGTTAGGCTTCGTTCCAAAATTTTCGTGGCATCATTTTTGAAAAATGAAGTGAGAAAAAAAATAGCGTGTCAGTACAGCAGAAAATTTGCAGTACATTACCCTGATCAAATCATGTATAAAATGCTGATAAATGAACTATTTCTTTCATCATTTTGTTTGTTTCCAAAGCTGCGAGATGCAACTTTTTCCCGAAATGGATTGNTTTAAAGTTTCTTTCTTGTTGCAGCCATATTACTCTGGGGATGTTACTTACCGTATTGGAATATTTTTGCGTTTAGTATGTTTACATTCAAGTTTATCGCGCTAGTCGTTTCGGCCAAAGGAACACTCCCTTGGCTTCAACGCTAGTGGATATTACTATTTATGTCTACACTTTTGTGCTTTTCTCCGATGTTTTTTCCTGTTCTGATTTCCGTGGGGATTTTCTCTTCTAACATCATGTAACGAATGACACATTTTTGAATTGTTAGCAGACATGAAATGCAAGTTGCTGCAAGTTCATGAATTTGTACAGATTTTGTTATTAAATTACATCTGTCGGGCTGTTTGTGGTTCATGTCTTCACCGATTCGATATATCTTGATACTGTAGCCCCCGCTGCGAATAAAACACCATACTTGACAACGTCGAGATTTGTTTTGCCGAGATAGTGAGATGGTGTCTACCACAACCGTCGCCAGAAAGTTTTCAATAGGGGGGCTTTGGGTTTGTGCGGGGGGGCTTGACACTTCAAAAATTGACAAAAACTCAACCGATTTATAGTGTTTCATGTTTCAATTTAGGGGGTTAGGAGCTTTGTTTGGGGAGCTAAGCCCCCAAACCCCCCCCCGTAGCGACGGGACTGGTGTCTACTCACTAACACAATGGTGTTACATCGCAAATTCCTGCGTTGCCTGCTGAAAGATCGTTTGCTTTGATTGGTCAATCCCGCATTCCACGCTTGCGATGATTGCCTTAACTTTACTTTGCTTTAACGGCTTCTTTAAGTAGTCTCGACTCGATTTGATTTTGTTGCCAGTTTTCTGAAGAGCGTGGTGTTCTGTAACTATTTAAAACCGCACCGGAACGTACTCTTTGTTTTGTCGTGTGTCCGCCGTTATTCCGGTGGCATGATTATATCTCCGACCTTACTTGTTGCAGTCTTGGTGTGGAGCCAAAATAATTATTTGAGATTGCTGTTGACCGTGAGGTATTTCGAGTGCTTCTGGAGCTGCTTCCCGCGCTACTCTCCCTAGAAAAAAGCGGGTACGAAAATGAATAAATCAATTTATGGGGAATCTTACGTGCTTCTGCTGGGCGGTATAAAGGGGCAGCTTTAATGCTGTTTCCTGAAAGGACAGGGGCGCAGCCAGGATTTTTCTAAGGGGGGGGGGCTGAAATCATGGAAGCAAAAGCTATGAAAAGGAAAAATTGCTTGTGATAAGAATAGCCA
>JGI24159J19872_10008383_pt1 | contig 13528 bp, 11 predicted proteins | sample Ectturendosymbi4_FD_19872 | JGI IMG/M metagenome (IMG submission 19872) | reverse complement strand
CTGAAAGCTGTTGGCACGGATACAAACTTTTAAGCAATGAATTGGAGGCCAGTAGCAGGTGGCCGTCAAGGCAGTACTCTTGCAAACCACTACGCTTTTCTCGATAAGCTTGGCGGTATACTTTTTCATGCATTTCAAAGGCAAAACAATTTTCATCAAAATCACGTAGTACAATCATTGCTTTTTTTTCCGTGTTGCTTTTTTGCGCAAAGCTGAAACATGGCAGTTTTTATTGCGAAAAATAAAAATCTGATTGCTACCACGCAGTGGCGTACCTAGGATTTCACCCGCCAGGGGACAAAGTCAGTTTGGGCGCCCCCACCCAGTCCGTTCGTGCTTGGGAGTAAAGGGGCGTCGAAAGTTGACTCCGGCTCCGCATCTAGTTATTTCTATAGATCCGTCTCAAAATTTCATATGACTGTGACGTCACAGAAATGACGTCAAGACCTTTGAATCTTGGAAATAATGAACTATCGTAGAGTTAATAATGTAATCGTTTCGAGTGAAGCCTCCTCCACATGGAAATTTCGTTTAGGATTGAATTTTCAAACTGTTGTATTGCCCCATTCCAAACTGCGATATTACATTCGAATTGTAACGACCAGTGAAAGAAAATGCAAAAATTAAGCAAACAGTTCCATAATCATCTACAAAACTATGCATGAATTTTAATGACAAAATTTTATGGTTACAATAATCTTCTGATAACACAGCATAAATTGGCCAGAGTTGCGCCTTGTTTTCTAAAGCCCAGGTTTGTCAGAGCCTTTCGAAGATCGCGAATACAGAGTGCCCACTTGTTACCTTCTCTCGTCATGTTTTGTGTAGTCACAACAACTCGCAGTCACCGCTGGTGCAAGCTGTAGGGGGTTCTCGAGCTTGTACTCCCAGAGTTTTGAGTTTTAGTATGTCATAAAGGACTAACTGAGGGCACTCACGAATACATAAAAGATATAGGCGTCCGCAGAAATTTTTTCAGGGGGGCAACGTGGACATTTTCCTTATCGTTTTCAGGTTGTTGACGATCCATTGCAAATGGACATTCACCAAACGCTTTATCCTTTCTCTACACCACAAGGAAAATACCCCATGTTACGACAATAGCCACAGAAATTGCGCTTTAGTGGCGCAGCTATACTTTTTACTCATACTTCTTTTCTCACAGTATAAAACTACGTGGCTTACCGCTATCAACAGTCACTGTCTCGCTGCATTATCTGCCCAGATGTCACATGCGGCAAAGCGCCTACTACCGCAACTTGAAATGACCATTGGAGATTCAATGCCATGTTGTTGTTACACAATGAAGAAAAACAGTAGAACAATCCGCTCCCAAAGTTTGCAACCTCCTCTGCAGGCAAAGGAGCGGGCAAAAGTGAGCTGCAAGCTTTTCACTACATGACATCAGAACAGTGAACCTGGCTCTTGTGCAGTGTGAGTGTCATACCGGCAAATAAACAGTCATTGCAAGAATAAAATCAATTAATCGAAATTTAACTGCTGACTTCAGGTTTCCAAGAAGTTTTGGTTCTTACCATAGGCGTAGCCAGGGGGGGTCAAAGGGGCCATGCCCCCCAAAAAAATTTTAGAAAATATAGTCATTTTGTGCTTTTGCTAAACAAAATGGTGATATTCGCCTAAAATCAAGCATTTTGGCCCCCCCAAAATTTTTGGCCCCCACCAAATTTTTGGGCTGGCTACGCCACTGGTTCTTAGACCCAATTTCCAGGGGGAATGCCTGTTTTCTCCCCGCAATTGCGGACGCCCATGATAAAAGTGAAGGACAGACAGAAGAATGCATATGAAAAAATGAAGGCAAAAGATTTGTACAAAATTGCCAAACAAATACAAAATCCTACCTTTAAGAACCACATCAAACCCATTTCAGCATGAAGTTTGTCAAACCATCAAAGCCCAAAATATTTCCTAAACATCAGATCTGTTGTTGTAACAACATACTGAAAGTTTCATCGCTGCTCTAAAATCACATTGTGCACTGTGAACGCTGGATTCCCGCCAGGGCCGAATTTAACAGATTCGAGGCCCAAGGCTAATCCACTTGTGAGGCCCCCTCTTCACTGTTACGAGGAGAAAATAGAAAAGCGTTAATCAATTTGCGCAAAGTCGAAAATGACGAAATTGACGCTTTACATGTACGGTCAATAAAAAATTCTAAATCATTACTAGAGTGCCCAAACGATCATTGTGCTCAAGTTGCTACTTTCGACGCAAAAACGTTCAATGACACGTTATGGTTGAAATCGTACTTGTTGGTTCGCGGAAACAGGATGATCAATTTTAGCAGGCAAACCAACCGAAAACGTCAAGGTTAAATGTTTGAAAAAACACATGACATACGTGTTTTATAAGTTTCATATCTGTTTTTTCTTATCTGTGCTCAGAAAAATCAAACACACTGCGCATATGTCCGGCGGCATAAAGACTTCAAAGCACAATTTGAGGACCACGTTGCGACTTGCTGGCCACGGCCATAAAAATCTCGCACACACGAGCAAAACACGTCAAGTAAAACGACTCAAATAGCTGCAACTGCTAGGTTCACGATTCGCGTGTTTGTTACTTTTTCAGACTCCTAAGAATGGAACGTAACGAAACGTCGCGAGAAAAGATGTGAGGTTTTGAACCAGAACCGTAGCCAGAAAGCTTTCAATAAGGGGGCTTTAAATTTGCGTAGGTGGGCTTCACATTCCGAAAATTTGATAAAATCTCCACTGATTTATATTGCTTCATATTTAAATTTGGAGGGGCTGAGCCCACCAATGCTCCCCTGCGGCGACGGGACTGGTTTAAACTTCCCTTATGTTGTCATTATTGAAATATTTGCAAAAACCTACAATCATCCAATCACGTAAAGCTGAATTGAGCCCGGTAAACAATTAAAAAGACTTTTTATTGGCCTTCATAAAAAATCATCTAGGAATTCGTTAAAATTTGTTTGCCTATGTTTGTCACTTTAATGCATCGAACTCTGATACTGGGCAACCTCTCCTAGAACATTGCGAACTTTTAGTTCGTTTTTAATTCTTCTGAATCTTGAACAAAAATTTTCTCTTGAGCAATTAGTGATCATCAAGCTAAGAAGAAAGGATCCACGTGGTTGGATAAACTAAAAACCACTAAGGCATCATCAGACCAAAACGTGGTTGTGTCATTTTCTGCTGTTTACCCTGTCTTTGTCTCTTTGGGATAGAGTTCTGCTGTTGCCAGTTGGCAAAGTGACTTTTGCTTGCTCTTCAAGCTCGTTAAGATCTTATCGCACAAGTTCTTTCGCCTGATTGACACGTAACAATCGGTACGATTCAGCAGAGAACGCAGCCGCCGTGAGGACGCAGCCAACGTGTTGGAGTATATCGACTCAATCAGGGTTCCCATTGCTGTTTTTTCCACCCAGATCTGTGACTGTCTAGATTTAATTAAGAAAAATCACGTTAAATGTGTTTTTTAAGAATATGAATTTGGAAATTCACTATAGTAAATCTAATAGATCTTCCGGTCATTGCAGTGTTCGTATGCGATCATCAGGTGAAAAAGTACTTATATCGGCGAAACAAAGCATGTTCAGTCAATGTTGCACCCTCACAACAGCATCGATATCAAAGACTGCACAGGTTGCTTGCGATCCGGTAAAGTCAGTCATGCAGTTGCATGTACAACAAAAGTAACATGAATAAGTAACAAACGGTTAAGTAAACAATTGAAAGATTTACAGTTGGGTGAACTACGTAAAAGGTCGTTGTCTCAGATTCCAACTGAAGGATTTGAAGATTGATGAAACAATGTTTTATTAATGAATATTTACATTTTTTGGCTACCCTATGTATACAAAAAGAAAAAACGATTTCCATTGCTGGAAAGTTATATTTCCAGCTTAGGTATTTTAGATTCCGTTGCAGATCCAGATCTCACAAAAGATCCAAGTTCAGTAGCAAATGTGGTCCTACATTTTCCTCACCTTGTACCTGAAGAACAGCTGGAGGATATATCGATAATTTAAAGATGTCGTTGTCCAACAAATCTATCCCTGATTTCTGGTATTATCTGCGTAACATCACAAACGGCTTAGATAACCGGGAGTTCAGAATATTTTATAATTTAATGACCAGACTTATAGTTTTGCCAGTTTACTGCATCAGAAAGAGCATTTTCACTTGCTATTCATATTACAACAAATACAAATTTGCTAAAACCGAGACTGTTTGGAAAGAATTTTATCAAAGCAAGTATTGTCACGAAGCAGCCATCAAAACGGTTATTGGACACCTAAGCCTGAATTACCGAGAAATGTCATTAATAGAATATGTCACCAGCGTTACATAAAATGTCTTGAGCAGTGGGATCCAAATGTTACAAGTTCACGCTTCGGACGAAAATTTGGAAGAGGAACTTTAAGTAAATCAGGATTTTAATCACTGTGTCACCTCAGGTATTTTCATCCGTTCTCTTTTTGCAAATTACAATTTCCTTCTTTTTAGGCAAAGAAATGTTTTTTTTCATCTACAATCTGAGTGTATTAGAAATTACTGAATGGCAGCCCTGGACACAATAGTCGGCGTCTCATCATGCGGCTTGACCAACGGTCCTACTGAGATTCACGCAAACTCGTTGAAAGACCCTGGCGTTATCAACACGGAATCTGATTAGGTGAATAAAGCTAAGTTTCATGAATATAAAACAAAATTTTTACGACCATTTATCAATTTGATCATATACCAGCAATTAAATCTATGCGTACCGCAGTTCCCTGGAGGCCCCCTTCGCTCTTGAGGCCTTAGGCTTAAGCCTATATAGCCAATAGGTAAATCCGGCTCTGATTCCTGCCCATTGAGACGCAACTATACAATGACAGCGGAGTTGGAATATTCGCAGCCACTAGCGTATGGAGGGGGGTCACTGTGCCATGCCCCCCTCAGACCCTAAAAGTAAAAAAATGTATAAACAGTATTCGGCAGTGGCGTAACTAAGGTGGGGGCAAGGGCCTCAATCTAAAATAAATCGACTTTGTTTTCTGGTCACTGATATACCCACTACTCAAATTTTTTTATGACTGCTGCATGTTTCCTCTGCTTGATTTTCATTTTACGATTTAATTCTTTCACTGGCAAAATTGCTTCACACGTGGCTGTTAAGTAACTTAACACAGGTAACAATGAACACCAGAAAAAAGCTTCGGCTGGCGTGCGATTTGAGTCTACAAACTTCAATAAGCGTCTTCGATAAGCAATACATGTCTAAAACTTATAACATCCAAGCACGCATATAGATTTATGATCCTCAGACAACCAAAGTTCAGTTTTCTGTCTCACCCACTAATGAGTCTCGTAGAAGCATTATACTAAAACTTGCTTCCAGAATGCACAAAAATGCGTATGTTTAGGTGCAATTTTGCAAAATTTTCCCGGGGGCATGACCCCGGATCACTTTCCCAAAAGTTGATTTGTGACGTCACACAATTGTGGCGAAACTTTGCCCCCCTCTCGGAAATTTTCTGCGTGCGCCACTGCTCGCAGCCCTGGCTAACTAAAAGCATTGTGATGCAGCCGTGAGTCAAATCATATGCGGGTGTAGATTGGTGGAGATAGAAGCTCAGCTTCCTAAGTTTCGTAACTGCCCTCTTTGTAAACATTGTGATTTTGATGAGATTTGGCAACTGGGTAGCAGCCGCTGGCATTCGACATTTTGTAATTGTTACGTAACATTGCGACCTCAGTTTGGCCTGAGTTTGGCGCATTCAAAATGCTGCGTCCGGCGACAGATGTCCCTTAGTTACGCTACTGCTTCGAGAGCAACCACTGCTACCCGTGCTGGAGGTGTTCAGCGTGGGCTGGGTAGGAGCATGCCCTTCGCAGGTGCGGCTATGCTGCCGAAGATGACCCACGACCCAGTGTACTACAGCTGAACATCGAGGGGCTCATTGTAAGCAAGATCACCGTTACTGAGAAGCTAGCCTACAAGAACAAGGCATTCATCATCTTCCTACAAGAGACTCACTGCCCAACTGCAGACAAGCTAGTGATTCCCAACTTCTCACTAGCTGGATCAGTCCTGAGCAGGAAGCACGGCCTTGTCACGTTTGTTCACGAGCGGTTGGAATTGGAATGGTCACTGGTCGATCAGTCTCCAGAGCAATCAGAGACAGAGTGGTTGTGCGTAGACGTCGCAGGACATAACATCATTAAAGTCTACAAACCTCCACGCTCGCAATTTACACCAACAGCCATTCTGACGTTCCCACACCCCAGTCTGTATGTTGGCGATGTCAACTGCCAACATGTCAACTGGGGTTACAACAAAACATCTCCTGATGGTGAGAGTCTGGACTCCTGGGCAACATCGCACAACCATGGACTGCTGTATGACCCAAAGGAAGCAACCAGTTTCTCCTCTCACCTATGGAATGTCGGCGCCAACCCGGACCTGGCCTTCGCGAGTTTCGACCAGGACGGCCGACTGCCGGACAGACGTGTTCTAGGAAAGTTCCCGCGGTCACAACATCGGTCTTCCCATATAACGCTACCGAGACAGTGTCGCAGCCAGCCCAAAAATTTGGGGGGGAGAAAAATTTTGGGGGGCCAAATTGTTTGTTTTTCGGCATATAACACTATTTTGTTTGAAAAAACGCCTCTCAATGCACAAAATGACTATATTTTCTAAAAATTTTGGGGGGGCCATGGCCCCTTTGGCCCTCCCTGGCTACGCCTATGTACCGAGACTCAAGGTTCCTGTCCGCAGCGATCCGGTGAAACGTTGAAACTTGCGCAAGGCTGATTGGGAGGGTTTTTGCCTTCTTACAGGAGAATCTGTTGAGAGATTGCCACCTCCGCACACATCAAATATCGAGAGAGCATATCAAGAAGTTTGCGAAAGCCTGCTATCCGCGGCCAAATAATGTATCCCACTTTGGCGTCGCAAGAACTATGTGCCATGCTGGATCAAAGAGTGCGAGACTCTCTATTGCTCTTTCATCTGAGCCCCAGTGGGGACTGGCTCTGATAGAGCCGGTTCTTCCCTACTTTCTCAGCTAGAACAGAAGAAGCAGGATCGATGGGTGGAAGCTGTCACTACCATCGATTTCTCGCACTCTAGCCGCAAGGCGTGGAGCACCATCGATAAACTCACTGGCAGATCTGGACGCTCATCTCGCTTGTGCCCCGTCTCGGCAAACTCCATCGCCTCGCAACTTGTGAAGAACGAGGCACACAGGACTGGGAGCTGCGAGTCCACTCCACGCTAGGTCGGCTCTCAAATCTTGGTTTTGCGATTTTCTCACTTTCTTAATGCACCAACTCAAAATTCCAAAGATCTGGAGAAGAGCAGTAATAGTTGCGATCCCCGAGCCAGAAAAGCCACTGGGTGACCCAAAGATCTATCGCCCCATATCTCAGCTGTGTGTCCCCTTTAAAATCCTCGAGAGACTCATCTACGCTCGTGTCGACCCAATCATCATCGACCCATTGCTCCCACAGGAACAGGCGGGCTTTCGACACGGGAGATCGACCATAGACCAGGTCACCCTGCTGAAAGAGGACATCAAGGAGAGCTTTTCGGCTAAGAAGGCTGGAGCTGTGTTTGTCGACCTCACAGCAGCCTACGACACCTTATGGCATCGTGGCTTCGCCTGCAAGCTGTTGTGATTGCTGCCTGGTAGACGTGCGGTCAGCATGATGATGGAAATGGTTGGCAATTGAAGCTTCACCCTTACCACCGGAAATGGCAAACGGAGCAGGTTACGACGCCTCAAGAAAGGCGTCCCACAAGGATCTGTCCTAACATCCTTTCTCCTTAACATCAACATCTCTGACCTCCCAACCTCCAAAAAGTGTGCATGTGCTGACGATCTAGCAATCACGCATGTTGATGGAGATTGGCAGGCAATGGAAGGGGTGCTCAGCAATGACATGACACCGTAGGTGAATACCTCCAGACCTGGAAGCTAAAGTTCACCACTACAAAAATGGTATAGGCAGTCTTCCATCTTAACAACAAGGAAGCTAAACGTGAGCTAAAAGTCAACTATCCTGCCTTTCTGTCCCGAGCCCAAATACTTCGGAGTAACGTTGAACAGGTCGCTCACGTATCGCCGACACCTTCAGTCACTTCGCAAGAAGCTAACATCATGCGTCGCACTCTTGAGGCGACTTGCTGTGTTCGGATGGGGTGCTGGAGCAACAACTCTGCTCACAGTCACCCTAACCCTGGTGCATTCAAGTACAGAGTACTGCGCTCCTGTCTACTTTAAAAATTTGTTTTAAACATATAATAAAAACAAAATCTTGCCCCATAAAATGTGTTTATCTCCCCCAAACCCTAAGACCTGGCTACGGCCCTGGCTGAAATGAACTTGATGTGGTTCTGAACGTAGTTGTGATGATTTTTATTTGTGGACGTTTAATAAATGGTGACTTTTTTGCAAAATTCTCATTGCGAATGGGAAAAGCGTTGAGTATATCAGTTATACTTGTGAACTTTTCGGTTACTCCCAGTAACGCCATAGAGCGGAGCATGGTATTGTCCCCTGTCCTTTCAAAATGGGGCAACGGGGCGGAGGTGACTTTTCGTAATTACAATATCATAGGTAATTTCATCAAGACCGATTTGAAACAAATTTATTGCACCTATTCACGCACCCAAAAGATTCAGAATGGTTTTCTACAATTTCTGTTATTATTTTTGAGGTCAACATTGTTGCTGAACAGAAACATGCATATTGGTAAATAATTTTTTGTTTTTTATATATTTACATTTCCCTCAACTCTTTGAATGCCCCCAGTACCTACCGCTGCTCCGGCGCCCCTGATTACTGCTACATGTGTTTTTTTAGAAAACAACGTGCAACTCCAGTTAAGTTACAATGTTTTACAAAACAAGGTGTAACTCGAAATCAGTTTTATGTTGTGTGATCAGAAGTGTTTTTTGCCCATAAAATTCTAGCATTAAAATTCATGCAGATGATCAGGGAACNTTTACCCAAGTTTTTGAATTTTACTTCACTAGTTGCTAAAATTCGAATTTATTGCGGCAATTTGGAATGTCACNGTACAACAGTTTGGATGTACAAACGTTACCGAAATTTTAAAGTGGGATAGCTACATGCGAAAAGATTAGATTCTTAACTCTACGATAGTTAATGATTTCGAAGATTCAAAGGTCCAGACCAGGGCCGCAACCAGCGAAGAATTTCGGGGGAAGGGGCAGAATCACTTTTGGCAAAGATTATGACGTCATTGATGTGCAGTCAACCATGATATGCGACTTTTTTGCTTGATCAGCAGGGCTGCCACAGACTTTTTTGCAAAAATCACTAGATTCACAAAAAATATCACTAGATCTGAAAAAAATCACTAGATTTAAAATTTTTGCGTTGAAGTAAACAGTTTCTCTTGAAATAATTTATTTTTGTACTTTGTTGCCCAAAAACAATAACATAAATTGCAAGTTTGTTCAAGAATACCTTGTTGAAGCGTGGAAAATCTTACGTCAGAAACCATCAGGTTTCTTTCGAGAGCTTACAGCGACAACACTAACGAAGTAGTTTACTGTAGGCAGGGCCGGCCTTGAGCCGATGCAACCGATGCGACCGCATTGGGCCCCGCGCCTCAGGGGGCCCCACGCCATGGTGGTTGGGCAGGTTGTTTATTTTTGCCAGATACTCCTTGCGCACGAGAATTGTAGAAAGGCTTATGAATCTCATTGTTAGCAAACAATTATCGTTTTATTGAACGATGAATTCCCTCTAATTATTATCGTACGTTGTCAAACATGTTCAATTCTCATCTGAGCGTTATATCTGCACTCCACCACGTCCCACTCTTTATGGACAGAATTTGGTTGTTACTAGTGCCAATTGAGACTGAAGTAGATCTACATACTGCAAACAAGGTGTATAGTGATTCAACTCGCAGTGAACAGGTCAAAACAGTGTCTGTCGCATTAATTTTGATAGCAGATCTGCTAATGTAACGTTGTTCAGTTCTCGAAAGATTCTTGTGTTTTTGGAAAGATTTTGGCAAAAATTGTGAATGTCATCTAGCACACTCGTTCCTGTTTATCAATATATTGGGCGGCTATATGCGTCTAATTCATCAAACAACCATGCGCATTATACATTGCGTTTGATACATCATTCTACAACTGTGACGTGGTAGTTGAAACATCTTTGTATATTACATTTTAATTCATGAAAAGAGCTTACATTCCAAGGTCATCCATAATGAAGCATAATGAGTACGTTCTGTAACAGAGGTTCCCAACCTGAGATANATGCACCCCTAGGGCTATATTTGACTNTCTGAACGGGTACATTTATTGTACATTTGCAACAAATTAACTTTGAGACATAAAAATGGAGTCTACCTTTACAGTTCCGAAATTCTAAAAATTCTATAAAAATTTAGTAAGGGGCACATCGTCAGAGAAAGGCTAAGAACATTGCTCTTATAAACTTGGGCTTTTGGGGAACTGGGTGCATACATAGCGGATAGTTGATCATGCGCCCAGACGTTACCTTTATGCACGTCTGCGATTGTGGTTACCGAAAGCGACATAAGCACAAATTTGATGTTAACAGTTTTCTCCGTATCAGTTGTTCTTCGAACGAAAGTGTCGTTCAACAAGAGCGAAGTAATTGCATTGTAAGCTCAATTCGCCTATCAGTTCGGTTTGATTGACGTAACTTCGCACTTGCGCTCGCCACTGCATTGCAGAACTTCCGTTACAACTTTCGGCTTGATTACGATTGGTAGCACTACACTGTCTAATGTCCACCACAGCAGCATGCTATTAGCCATAAACATCACCGTAGCTGCGAGACACATGAGCTATGCGCACTCCCTATAAAAGAAACTGTTGTGTTATCACGGGGGTTCCCAACCTTTCTCTGACCACGTACCCCTTCAGCATTTCGATAGATGAGAATGTACCCTAAAATTTGTTGCGGAAAAAAGGCCGAGAAAGATGAAAAATGTCCACCGAATTTTTCATTGAACTTCTGTATACTAGAAAATTTGGAAAAAAAATAAATAAACATATTTTTCCCTTGTATTCCTAACCTTAAATGTAACCAAACCCGCAACCAGCTTGGGACATTACGGGGGGCAAAGAGTTTTTTGAGAGGGGCCCAAATTTTTTAAACTATTTCCAATAGTTTTGAACTATGTCCAACACATTTTTCCAAGGGGAGGCAAAAATTTTCCAAGGAGAGCTTCGCCCCCCTAGTTATGGGTCTGAAAGTACCCCTTCAGATAAGCAAATGCACCCTAGGTTGGGAAATCCTGTGTTATCATGTAGCCTACATACAGATCAACTCCAATAATTTACCGTCTTTTTTGATATTCAAGTAGTTATTATGCTACAATATCTTCATCAAAAAGGTCTTAACACGGTTGACTAAGCACGATGACGTGACAACACCACTGCTCAGGGGGGCCCCGCACCTAGGTTTTGCATTGGGCCCCGCGCCTGCTAGGGCCGCCCCTGACTGTAGGCTAGATCAATTAACCTATATTTAATCAGTATATTTCTACTGCACTGATCCTACAAAAAAATGGAGATAACGTCGTAGCCAGCATTGCATTAATGAAGAGCCAGATGTGAAAGCAATGAGAAACTGAGATTGCAAAATTTGTTTGTTCTGTCAGTGAACATCTTCACACAACAATTCACGTAATCAATTGATTTTCTGGAAAAAACGGTCTGAAAAGTATCGTTGTGGGAGGAAGGTATAACAAACATGTGTGTAATTTCTCAGTGATTTATTTTCTTGGCTAATTTCACTGAAAGGAAATGAATGATGCTGTCTTCAAATTTACGAAGTATATTTTTGCAACATCTATCAAAGCTCGAGTAGAAATTTTCTCAGTACTTTGCGGAGAATTTATGAATCTATGAATGGATTCGCCATCTTTTGTCCAACCTATCTATCCTCCTGTACTGAACACGAAAAAGAAGACTATATTGATCTTACTTGTGATAATTCCCTGCAAAGAAAGATTTATTCAGTAAATCCGACAAATGTTTGCATTTCATTGCATGACGGATATCAAGATTTAGCGAAAAATGCTCCGGATGGTGATCCCTTTCGCTATGTCGTATTTGTGTGAAGCAGGATTTTCTGCCATGGCTGTGATTAAAACCAAATATCAATCACGAATAAATCATGAGAGGGACATGGGTTTGGTAGTTTCACAAATCCTTCCAGGATTCAACGAACTTTGTAAAAAATAAGCAAGCCCACAAATAACATTAAATTATACCTATTTTTTTGTTTCATCAATAAATAAAACTTTCTATTGATTAACATCCTATTGCTGGTGCGTCGCAACTTCAAACTTTTCCAAAGGCGTTGCAGCAAAAAAAGTTTGAGAACCACTGATTTAGCCAATAGCGATAGCAGGAGCGCAGCTATTACTAAAACCGCGGTAGACCACTTCATTTGAAGTCACGTAAACATTTGGTGGCCACTGGGGGACGGGCAAGATTTTGGAGTGACTATGGTCCCCTTGCTCCGACCATGTGTGTGCTGCAAGGTAACACAAGATTACCCTTGGGTACGAAAACGTAATTGTAAATTACAAATTGATTATAGTTGCACACGAGCTATACCACCAACCTGTATTTCCTGCGTTAATAACGATTTCTTCTTACTCGCCTCGAACGGCTTTGCTTTTTCTTTAAAATGTCAATATTAAAAATCATCTTTGTAAAAACTTCGAAAACCATTCAAGCTCTTTTGTTGTCGATTGCCAAGTGGCCAAAATTCAAGCAAACCGATCGATTCATTATCAACTGTGGTCGATATGAACTACACGCCCGAAGTGCAAACAAAGCCGTTAGTCACGTGATTTTCACGCCAGACAATTGACTGAGTGATTTATTGTTTCATATGACTCAGCTTATACCGAAACAATACAAAGAGCCATCGCGCAAAAAGGAAACCAGTTGTCAATGAACATTACAATAAATGAAAACACAAAGGCAAAATAACTGATCAGTGTAGACCAGTGGTTCCCAGAGTGGGCGGTACCGCCCCCCCTGGGGGCGGTGAAGCAGAAATGGGCGGTTGGGGGGCGATAGGAGACCAAGTTAATAATTACATTTCTGTTGTCTTACTAACTTTGAGTGACCAAATGTCATAAATAACAGTATGATCAACAAACATGTATGCATGTAATTTGTAAACAAAAACTTAACGGTTTGGAAGCAAAACAGAGGTGAAATGCTAGGAGATAAATTGATGAAATGCATTTTCCATCACTAAAGGTAAGCTGCACACTAAAACTGTTCTCCTCTATGATGAAATGATTATGATTGGAATTTTCTTCAGCTGTACTTCTTGGCACGGGTAAACTGCTACTTAACAATGCCCGTTTCGTTACAGTGACTATCACCGGTCAGGTTTGAAAATGCACGCTTGCACTTAGACTCAACCTGTAACCAAAAACGTGAGCTAATTTTGGATGGAGTGGTTTAATGATCACAAATATAATAATAACCTTGTACGAGTTCAATTCGA
>JGI24159J19872_10008381_pt1 | contig 13530 bp, 4 predicted proteins | sample Ectturendosymbi4_FD_19872 | JGI IMG/M metagenome (IMG submission 19872) | reverse complement strand
ATTTTAAGTATTTGACATGGGAGGTCCAATTCAAAGATTCATCTAACAAAACACCTAAGTATTTTGCAGACGTTTTCCAGTGTAACACAACATTATTAAGTGTGAATTTTGAAATTCCTTTTTTCTTCCTCAGCTTTATTAAATGATTTTCCCGTTAGAAAATACATGGATTTCGCATAATTTATAGATAATTTATTGAGACGCATCTATTCATCTACTTTTATCGTATTCATCTACTTGAGACGCATCTATTCAACTCATTATTTACCATTAGTTTTAATTCTTTTATATCACTATGTGCCAAACATAAATACGTGCAATCAGCATATAGTTTAGTACTGAATGAAGAACATTTGGGAAGGTCATCATTCAGTACTAAACGATAGGAGTGGAAAAAAGTTGCGTTGCAAAAGGAATAAACGAAAAAACAGCAAAGGAAAAATATTTTGTTATTGCAAATAAATATGCGCTTCTCCCAAACATGTAATTCATGGATGTTTGCGGTGTTTACAAATTTTATACATTCACAACTGTTTAAACCTATATTTTTGTCCCTGAACCGTTGTGAAACTTGGATTACCAAAAATTATCAAACTTCAAAGTAGACCTCTTTTACTGTAGTGTAATATCACCTTTTGCAGTAAAATTATTTTTACTACCGTTTGGTTCTCATTGCTCAACGCAAAATATCAGTTTTAGCGACTCTTGTACGTCATCAAACCTCGGCAACCAAGCTCCGCCTTTCACAGGGCACCTGGTTTTATCTCTAAAAATTGTTGTAATTTGAGGCAACTGCCAGCATGCAACATCCCATGTCATCTGACATACACTAGGCTTGCAGGACATAGTGCTTCATTTTGCAAAGATTCACTGCGTTACTGTGTATTTGTTATTGCTTATTTTTTCTTCATACCTATAGTAGTACCTACTGCTGAACTCATTTTTATACTCATGTTCATTGCATCTTAGATTTGAATAAATGTTCATGAAAGTGTTTTAACGTCTCTTTCATACTCATTTGTTTACTTGTTAAATTTTCCATTGCATCTTCATTGTCCTACTAGATTTTAATTTGTTGCTTCCTGAAGATTAATTGACCAAAGTTTTTTTTCCATCAGTTACTATTAAGCAGTAATTGTGTTGTCTGGGATCAAGCATATCTCAAGGTGAGACCTCTTGATTGTTGTCCTAAAAGAAAAATAATGCTAAAAATTGACAAACAAATGGCTTACATCCACAATTTGTGTGAAGAAATTGCATTAAACATATTCCTGTGCTGATATATTTAAATAAAAATCATCTAATTTAGCTAAAAGTTTTGGAAAATATTGAAGTCAAGAAGCTGTGATAAAGTCCCAAAGTTGATATTGCATCCTCGTGCTTGTTGATACGAATGATGCTCATGGACGTACTATTCAGTACCTGGACTTTCTGATAATACAATACTTATTTGTTTATGCACATCGGATCAAGTGATATGTAGATGATGTCAATTCTATGTAAATGAAACTATTTTTGCCAAGAAGATCTTTGATGAGCAAAAGCTTAACAGAATCACGCCCTCCACCAGGATTAATTCAAGTGGTTCGCGTGAAAAGAGGCTGTTTGCGGTTTTTGCATGGGCATAACTCCGACATCGAAAGCATTAGAGAGCTGTTCAAACGCTCAAAAGACTTGGGCAAATCTTCTAGTTTTTGGTTTGGGGTTTCGGATTTTTTGTGAATAACATAAGTCGGGAACTTTTAGGCTACTTTGGCCCACTTCATTTGGCCCTGGACCCCAACCGTTGGATGAGAGTAATTAACTGAAGTTTCAGTGGAAACCCAGCTAGAATCCGGTCTTTTGAGCCTTTGATCGACTTCCTAGCATTTCTGGTTCAAAAGTTATGATAAAACTACCAGTTTTTGGTAAAATTACCAATTTTGTCTTTTTAGGCTATAACTTTTGAACCAGAAACGCTAGAAAGTCCATCAAAGGCTCAAAAGACTCGGATTGTAGCCTACTTTCCAATGAAAAATTCAGCAAAAAACTTCCATCTAGCAGTTGGACCCCAGGTCAGGTAACATGAGCCAAAATGGCCAAAAACCTACCTCATTTATAACGTCACTCATGAAAAACCTGAAATCCAAAACCAAAAATTTTTCTTTCATTGCAGACTTGAAGAATTGGTAAGTCTGTTGAGGGTTTGAAGAGCTCTGTGGCGCATTCGGCTGAGGAGCTATTCTGTTGGTAAGGCAACCGAAAAGTGCTGATTTAAGACCGATTTCAAAGCACGAATATATTGTGAACCAGTTGTTGACGTGTTAACAAAAGGAAAAGTAGCAAACCTTCAATTAGAACATGTGTTAAAAAGGCTTCAGTTTCTGTTAACATGAATTGAGCTAAGAAAGTTTTTTCATAACATGGTAATGCATCTTTGCTTGCATCATTAATGCACCAATAATATTGTTATCAACAATTAAAAGCTCTGGGTTTGCTATAAGCTTATGAGGACTCAGCTGACAAGGCTCTGCTTTCATCTTTTTACGGTGATTCAAACTTGCACATATCTGTATTCAAGTGACTAGTCTCCACAAAGGTGACAAACAAGTGAATCAATCTTTAAATATTTTTTATAGGATCCTAAAAGAATAAAAATTGATGATTGATTTCACTTGTTTATCACCTTTGTAGAGATTGGTTACTTGAATTATTATTTGTTACAGATTCCTTAATGACTCTAGCGGCAAGCTGGTTAGTTTTAGCAATGAGGCATTTTATATTTGTTGAACTGTTTCAACTTCGCATAGTTGCAGTTTAAAAGTAAACTGGGTTAAATGATTGATGCCATGGTTTACAGCAGGGGTTCCTAACCTGGGGTACATATACTCCTGAGGGACGTTTGTCTCTCTGAAGAAGTACATTTATTGCACAGCCGCAACAAATTAACTTTGAGACAAAAAATGTGGTGTACCTTTATATGAAAGTCTGTTAAAATTCACTGGATTTTGTTATTTTTCTCAGCTTTTTAGGACTTGAGATATTTTAGGGGTACATGCTCATCTGTTGAAATGTTGAAGAGGTACATGTTAAGAGAAAGGTTGGGAACCCCTAGTTTACAGCAAAAATATCTGCATAACACTTAGGAGAATTTTTTTTCTGATTGTTCTTGGCTGTCAAATTGGGCTCTAAGTATTGTTGTAGCGTAGTTTGTTGATAAAAATATTTACTTTAAATTCCAGTCTTGTACCAGTTTTTCTAGCAAAGGATAGCATTTTTTTCACAAGAGTATTTTTGATTGTTATGATTTAATATCTCTATAGAAATGGTAGTCAGTTATATTTTGTTGAACGTAGGTTTGTGAACTTGAAGCTTTATCGATGGTGTCCAAAAATGAGAAACATTTTATTTGTATGTTTCATCAAGCTATTTGTTTCTTTGATTAGATGACTGCAGCATCAAGCTATGCTTGCTGCCCATTCAGCTCTTATTCCACTGATTCTGCTCACTATGGTGGCAGTATGGATGACATGGATGTTGAGTTCTTAAAAGAAGCTCTGGTTTCTGATGAAAGTTTTCTTTTGGGTGAGGACTCCAAATTGCACAGTCTACATCACAATTAACTTCAAACATTTTGTCTAGATATGTGGTTTGTGCTAATGATTAAAACGAACTGACGATCAACTACAAATAAACTCAATTGGTTCTAAACAAACCAAAAAAAAGTTACATGCAAAAACACAAAACAACCTAATTTCTATAAAAAATTACATTAAACATTTGCGCATCTTAATTGATAGCTTACTAAATTGGAAAGTACATTCAGAAAGTACACAGCAAAATTGGTAGATACACAACAAAAATGAATAGTTAGGCAAATCCTCTCCCCATTAGTTGATAGCTGTGTGGGTTTCATGTGCTACTTCAGTGTGGTCCAACTACAGGCTCGCAGGCCACATGTGGCCTGCACAACGTTATCAGTGGCCCACAGAAGTATTCAGGAAAAATCTTCAAATATAAAATATGTTGAAACGCATGTGAGGTTACATTTGTCTCATTCAATTGCTTTCGCTGGATAAAGTGCATTTGCACAAGAACAATGAATAATGCCTTTTCTGTGAACCATTATTGTCATTGTTTTATTTATTTTACGATGAAATTAGAAGGTATGACCCACCGCTAAACCTCCATTGGTGCACCTGTCTAGATAACCTCTGTTGTTAAGTGCTCTGGCGTTCATTGTCTTGAAGAGTATATCTGGTGCAATGAACTCACTACCGCCAAATAAATCTGTCTATCTATCCGCAAAACACAGTTTTCTGAAAGTTGCCCCAGAGCCCTTCCCTGTAATAGGTAATTTTAAATAGAACAAGCATGACATTTGTTATTAAAAATGCAGCCTACACCAATGGAGTTAGAGACTGTGGAGAGCTTCTGGAAATTTTTCAGCAAGGATAGATTTCACAACTGAAAGATTTTGCACTAAAAATGCACTCAATGTTTGATAAAGGAATGATAGTGTCAGAGAAGCCTCGACCAACAGGCATCCCACTGACAGAGATTTGTAATAAATTGCTGTTTGCTATTGTGTAATANTTTCAATGACGCACGTACTTATCTTCCCTTTTTTAGTTTTAAGTGCACAGTGACTCTGTTGTTTTATAAATCCTATTGTTGGAAGTGGCCCGCAAGCTGTCACATTTTGTAAAATGGCCCGTAGGTGAAATGTAGTTGGACCACACTGTGCTATGTTGCACTAAGAACTTTTGCTGAATATCGTAACAATGCAGGGTTGATGCCATAAGCCATATAATGACAAAAACAATGTTTTGTGAATGTCAAACAGTCATATGTTCAGTAGTTGTTCACAAGCCTATGTTTTAGCTCACAATACCAGCACAGAACGGCAGCTCTTACATACCACACTGCTCACAACAGTAAGTACTGCATGGCCTAGTAAAAAGTGCTGAACAGCCCACAATTGGGTCAAAGCTTAGTTTGTTGACGACTACTTTAGAGGTTGATAAATGCATGAACTATACTTATAACAGTATAACACTGATACAGATTTTTTACCTGAATGTATAATGGCAACTTCAAGAAAGCAAACAACATTCATGACTGCAACACTCAATTGCAAATGTACAACACTCATAATTTAGTGAAAAATAATTATATTTAGTGTGCAAGAAAATACATTAAGGAAAGAATCTGTTAACTATAATGGACCTAAATTTTGAAATGGTGTCCCAGTAGATGTCAAAGACAAGTCCCTGCAATGCTTTAAAATTCTGTGTAGTGCAGTTTTTAGTGTCCAAGTACAAGTGAGCCTAACAGTGTAAACTTGTGGTTACACTGTTGGTAATTCACATATTTTGTAATATCTTGCTTGGTCAATCAAGCCTTTCAGATGGGTTCAAGAATGCTTAACTTGGTTTTCATTGCATGTGTTACATCAGACCTTCAAACCATGCACATGTAAAATTGGTTACAATACTAAATTGTGATTTTCTGTCTTTTGCATGTCAGTTTTTCATCTATATGTTTGTTAGTGTATTCAACAAATATGAGCTTTAGGTTTTCTGAAAGCTTTTTAGGAATCAGCCGACTAGACCCTGCTTTCATCTTTTTGTGATGATGCAAACTTGGGCATATCTATATTCAATGAAATACTCTCCAGAAGGGGGGTAAGCAAGGAATCAATTTAAAAATCGATTTCTTACTTATCCCCCTTACAGACACATGTTTGTGTATTTTAATACTTTGGGGACTTATAATACTAGGTGACAATTGCTAAGTGCACTGCACAGTCATTTGATTGTGTTCTTGCCATGACACATATGGTAACTAATACTCTATCAATTTTTATCCTGACAAAAATAATCTTACCTTGTGCTTAATATACCAAGGTTTATGGGATTCGGCATTATCAGCTTTGTTCAGACTTTTAGCAACAGGTGAAGCAAAGAGGAATGTTTGCTCCACAGCATGACAACAAAAGTTATCAGCTGTCCATATTCATCAGGTTTAACATTTGGTTGTTGGCCTATTCAGTATGCAAGCTTGCAAAGGTTCTGCATATCTTACATTTAATGTGGCACATTATATGCAACCAAACCATGCATGTATTAAATGCTTTGCAAAATAGTAGTTATTCAACATGTGTTTTCTTTCAAAAGCTTTGGGCTCTTCCACTAATGGGGGTGAAAACGACAATGACATCGGTGCAACAAATAGGAATGAAAGTCACTCATGCAAGAAGTCACCATCAAGACACTTTTCCAACACCAGGTATATGAAACTGAAAAAAAACAAGTACTTGATGTATTGATATGAGCGTCGTGAAATTTTAGCTTAAGAATCCTATATCAAAGATTTCATGTAAATATTTGTATTTAATAATGTCCTGATCTGTTTTTTTTTGCTGAGAGATTTTGGTCATTTGTCTCACAGTTGCATAAAAATTTGTCATAACATTGTTCATTAGTATATATTTTATAATGTTCTGACCGAAATGACTTCATTTTTTGGTCATTTCAAAGACAATTTGGTCTGTGACTGAAAAAAACAGGTCCTGATCACTGAAAGTTTTTGTAAATCCGATTTTTTACAAACACAGCAATGCACCTTAGGTTTTTTATTGGTCATAGACCGAAATGTTTATGAAATGACCGAAAAAAATTTGTCATTTCGGTCAGAATGTATGAAAATATAAGGCCAATGAACACTGTTACAGCAAGTTTTAATACAACTTTAAGACAAATGACCGAAATGTTTCAGTGACCAATTTGTCATAGCAAAAAATGGCCGAAAAGTCTCAGCAAAAAATAAACCCAGAATGCACCAGATCCCTTGCAACAAAACTTTGAAAAACTGTTGATGGATTTGCTGTAGCATTCAGTTTTCCATGAAATTCTAAAAAAATGGGTCAGGACTCCAACTATGAATGAATGGGAATGTTACAAACAATTGATCCTACTTTTAATCTTTTGTGATGCTGTTGGTCAACCAAAAGAAGCTGTCCACTACGTTTGCAATGAAAAATTTCAAAAACGCTTCAATTTGTCTGGCATCATGCCTTGGGAACAAAGATGTTTTTCCTCAGTTTTGGTGAACTTAGCTGATACGTAATTTACACTTGGGCATACAAATGTATCAGAATTTTGTCTTACTTTGCAAAATCTCAGTGTTTGTATCTGTAGTTTTAAGTGCTGTTCCAATTATGAAATTTTACAGTTGTGAATATCAAAAAGTTTTGGAGTCATGTTCTGCTTTGTAGCAAATGATCTGATAAGCTTGTAATATATTTTAGTCATTGATCATACATCTATTTACTCAGCTGTGAGAATGAAACAGTTGATTTAGCCACTTGCAATGCGCAAAATTCCATGTATTCAAAAAGTTGCATTTGTGACACACTTTAACAACTTTAGGCAACGTTGTTTTCTGTACTTTGAGAAACGAACTGTAAAATTATGACTTATCTTTTGACCGCGCAATTCACGCTCCTGGGTCTGTCGTCAAAAAGCTGTTACGTCGAAGTGTTGAACACCTGTTAAAAAAGAGTATTTTGCGCATGCTTGCTAGATTTCAGGTAAACCGTATGGCAGTGATTGCAATGATAATGCCTTTCGTCTATCATTGCTCATGAACTAAACTGATAATGTCTTTACCACTCCACGCCTATTCTTTACATTTCAGCGTGGAAAAGCCGAAGCAGACCGACCCTGCCCAACCTCCCACTTCACCAATACTGTGTTCCACTCGAAGAAGGCGTCGGCGTAAAGTTGCAAGCAGCGAAAAAGACGTTTGTGTCTCTTCTGCGCGCAAATCTTTGAAAGATGTAAATCGCACTACGTCACCATCACCTGTCGACAATCGTTCACAGTGTGAAAATGACGTACCAGGTTGTACTCTTACAACGAACGCCTCTTCTGAAAGCAAGAAGTCCCGCCTCTCAGTTAATAACTCCTTGACCAGCATGTGCCAAAACAGCAGTTGCAGTGCAACAGAAACTCCGCCCTGCCGGGAACACCCTGGTTTTAAAAGCGTGTACGATTCAAGCCGAAAACGTCTAAGGACTCCGGGCATAAATGAGTTTAACCCTTGGAAAAAACAAGCAAACATTGAAATTGTTCGTCGTCGCTCGTTCGCTGGCTTTGGTTCATGCAAATCCGCTGATCTTCCCAGAGATGCGAGGACATCGATAAAAAGCCGACCTTCAGATTCTAACTCACGGAAACTGGCGATTGTTGACCACTCATCTGCCACCAGTTTGGTTCAACCCATTAACCACACGGCAGATTTTTCGCCCACTTTCTGTAACGGAGGCCAGCCAGCATCTGCGAGCCGTGAGAAGCAGCCAAACTGTTCAAAAAGGACACAAGTCTCTAACAGGACAATGCAATGCCGCGTTCCTCAAACGCCAACGTTGTTACGTAATCAATACACGGGATTCATCACTGCCAACAACAAAGTTATTAAGCCGTCTGAGACGGCTTTGAAAAAAGCCCAGGAAATATGCAAAGAGCTTTTGTGTCCTGTGCCAAACCAATTAACTAGTGAAACACCTGAATCAAAAAGCTCTGCATTAACCTGCAGGCCTGCGTCATGTCGTGCGGGCAGTAAAACTTCACCAGGTGTTCAGCGCTTTCCTTCTAATAAGAACAACTTTTCCAACAGAAGTCGTCCGACAAACGGCGAAAAGAAGCCAGTAGAGCAAAATGGACGTATTCGATCAAACTGCGTGAAAGCTTCCGATAGTTCTGCTGATAACAACTGCAGCAGTTCCTTCACGAAAAGCGGTTCTGCGAGCGTTGGTTTTTCTCCTGACTTCGGGAGCACCAAAGCTTCTACGTCATTGAGCCGCATCACAGCTTCTACAGAAACAGAAGTTGCTTCTGATGACGATAAGCAACTTAATCCCAGTAAACGCGGAATTGGACCTGCGTCAGTGAAACCGCGGACAAGTCTCAGCAATGGAAAAGCTTCAGCTCTCAGCGATGCTGGTGAAGTTAACGAAGTGCACAAACCATTGGCGAATATGAAAGATAGAAACACACGTTGTTCAAACCCCTCGACGTTTCGTGACCCAGCAAATACTAACACACAGCTATTAAATGCTTGTCGGTCTGTGCCCGTGATCGCTGCGCAAGAAGTTCGCAGAGAAACAAACTCCTATGGTGTCGATCATTTTTCCGACGATGATGCACTAATTGCTAGTTTTGATTTTAGCGCTGTCAGCTTGGCTCCGTCTCTTGGCACCCACACCACAGACACGACGCCGGCTCGTAATTCGACCAACTGTGACAGGAATGCAATTAAGCAGGGAAGCTACGCAACAGGTTTTACCACTGCCAGCAATCAAGTGCTCTCAGTGTCTGCCGCATCCATGGCCAGAGCAAAAGCTTTACTAGACGACACCGGTAAACCTGTTGATGACACGTGCGACACCGACGCATTTACGGTACAACTGGACAGAAAGTCACCTGTCGCTTGTGATAGTTCCAACATTTCGGCGCTTACTGGAAGCACCGAAGCAGTATTTGCTGCTGACACACGGTGCTTGCCTGTTTCAAATCATTGTTTAGAAGCTGCGGCTGGTCCTCTCAAAACCGGCGTCGGCCCACGCGATTCAAAGCTTACCGCAGTTGTTACTACTGGATTCAAAACCGCCAGCAACAAAACCTTGTCGGTCGCTTCTGCCTCGCTGGAAAAAGCGAAATCTGTGTTGTCCGAAATCGAACGATCAGATCAAGAACTGTGCGAGGCAAGCGTCTTCCTGGGCAAAGACACCGGCGAACATAGCGAACAGGCTTGCGAAAAGGACGACCCAAGCAGCGACACTGCAGTAGTGTCAGCACCACCCACCACACTGTGCGAAGCGGTCACTGCGGCTGGCCGAGCGTCTTTGTCGACGTCGTCACGAGTTGTTTCCACGCATCCAACTCCGTCTGCGTCACTGTCAACGCCCAAAAATCGACGAACGATATCACGGACCAAGCTGGTGGTCGGCAGTTGCCCGAGAGCACGTGCTCGCAACAGTGCTTATAGACCTCCTCGCAGAAAAAGCTGCGTTGGACCGATACCTACACCGGCTTCCTCGGTGCTTTCCATCAAGAGAAACGAAATCTTACAGTCGGCACAAGAGGCAGACACTTCGTCATCAAAACCAAGCTCCAACTCAGCGGCCAGAAAGAGCTTGGGACTGAAGCAAACGCAGGAAGAGCAAATAATGCTCTCTGACGAAAACTTACTGATGGCAGTCGAGTTGCTCGAGGATTTATAACAGGATAACCGATCTTTCAACATCACCAAATGCATTTAAGGCTCATCAAACATCGTTTCTTACCGTGCGCAGTTACGGCTAGCGCCAATATAAATTTCTTGAGTCTCCTGATCCAGTAAGTTGGCGATAGCGTGTCTGAACTGTTTCTAACAGATCTTCCGTCTTGAAACCTATCGAGAATATAGCGGGACATATGCTGCGCTTTCAAACGTTCTGCTTGTTCCGTTCTTGCATCCGGTTTGACTGCTCTGCAACGCCAGTCGCCCGCGTCGTTGTCTTCGGTGAAAGAGATATTCGCGTTGAAGTTGTGGGTGTTCTACCTTCAATCCTAGCGTTGCTGCTTGTTCGTTGGCGATCAATGTTTCGCCGTCAGATTTCCATGTGATAAAAAATTTAATGCTACGGAAAAACAGGGATTGTGTGACTGGGACATCGACTTAATAAGTATTCAGGATCATTGTCGACTGTGGGTTGTCACAGAAGCTGTGTGTTCATCTCCGTTTCGGACTTCCTTGCCCAGAGCTGGTGACGTGCTTGTTTTTTTGTTCGAAATTCGCTGGACCCCCATCGGTTTTGTTGCGTAGTTTCATTGGAATATAAACCTGGTATGTTGGTGTTAAATTTCCTTGCTTGTCGGGAATACGGAAGTTTTTGTCCCGTTTCTGGAAAGTTTGCCACCCACTCGTATATAAAATTCGTACATCAATCGTTTGCCGCTGAGTTTCAAGTATCGTTAAAACTGTGTTTTGATTGTTCAAGCAATCCTCTGCCCTTCCGTTTGCTCTTGTGTCGATGACGGCCTTTGTTTACGCGGCCACTGCCCGCAACAGCTTGGTTCTCTTTCGCAGAACCGCTGGTTTATTGCTGCAAAATACGGATGCGTTGTGTGGATCTGTTCTGTGTACTGCGCTGTAACTCTTCGTTTGGAGCCTTTTGAACTCCACTTCGTTTTCCAAATTTTTCAAACTGTACTTAACGGTGATGCCTTTCCATGTACTGGTTAGCTTTTTCGTCCAAATGTTCTGCTGACTTGAGTCGCTCTTCTCAGTATTAAACTTTTTTCTTATGTTACTATAATCTATACACAGTATGTTACTATAATCTATACACACAAATTTGTACTTACATGTGAGCAGGTCTTTTGAGCAAATCGAATATGACAACAAATGTCGATTGGATAGTACCGTCCAGTGCTAAAACAAACTAGTTCATTTAGAATGTAAGCGTTGGGCAGATGAATCTTGAAAATGAGGCACAGATTTCATTCAAATTTGAGTTCGGTTTCTTTTTTGCTTCAGTTGACGACTAAATATGTATCGTCTTCTGATTTATAGTTTTAATCCTAAACTGCGTGAGTGCGTCGGCAAGAGGGTCAAATGCTTCACTACTTATTTTGCGAGAAGATCAATTACCTTATGTTAGTGAACGATTCATGTTGTGTAACTGCAATCATTGAAACAATCACAATTTGAACTAAAATGAGAAACCAACGTTCCCATGCACATGCATTCCAAATTATCAGCTGCTATATAACTAATTTGCTGGTTATGCCCTTCTGGCTGAATTAAAGCGAGTTGTGGCACTGCAAGCACAGTATTTTGTACTCCGTGGAAAACTGAAAGGTCTCCATTGCCTGATCGAAATGCAAGAACAAGCAGACAAGCGATGAGAATTTAGGGTGACTGCAGCAAACGCTTATTTTTTTGTTAATTTTTGGTGGCGGCAAGCCGAGGCTTGAATTTTGCTTCTTGCCACGGCGGCTGAGGTGAACGCTCTTCCCAGTGCTACTTCTTAGAACATACTGTACATGTTGAGCACCAGTCATCAGCTTGTATTGCTCCTATATTCTTAAAACAGTAGGAGATTGTTGCACTTCACACCAATCAGCAGGTTTCTGAGTGTTTGGAGCCCAGAACAATACTTATGAAATGGTCTTGTATTTGCCAAGTAACACTTTCATGGTTTTTCGAAAACCAAGGCCAAAGAAAACGTTTACTGTCACAAATTCTTTTTGTTGCCTGGAGAGCCGGAGGAAGGGCCACTCGGCTGGGGGACGGGCGAAAAGGGGACCCCCAAATCTGACTGAGTACCTTTATTGCGGCGTATAGAGACATCAGAACTGAACTCACCAAGAACTGACTTCACACATTTAAGCTTTCAATATTAACATCTAATACGTCAAAGAAATTGATCTTCACACGACCCGCAACCTCCTAAAGCCAATCATTGCGAAATGCATTGTGCATAGCTTCGTTGTCAGTATTTGCCTTGGTAAGCTGGCTGTTGTTCAGGTAACGTTGCTGAATCCACGATGATTGTAAGCATTTTTAGTATATCCTAGTAAAAAATTATTCAGGAAAATGAAGTTGCAGACCAGTTGCGCAGCTAGAGGTTTTAGCCGTAGCGTGGGAAACGTACAGCTGAAAGAGACCCACTGGTCACCGTAGGAGCTCCTCGCCAAGATACAGAAAAAAAGTTTAAACGCATTCTAGGCTATAGTACGAGTCTTGGGAGTGTTTGAGTTACATTCTGGCGTTTCTGGTTGAAAAGTTATGGCAAAAACGATCGAATATTAATTAGGGAAGTCCCCTAAATTCCGTAGGAAATTCCTGAAATGTTTGGATTTTTTTTGGCATAACTTTTGAACCGGAAACGCTATAAACTCGACCAACGGATCTGAAGACTCATATTCTAGCCTAGAATCAAAAAAAACTTTGAGCGACAATATCGGTTCGTTGTATCGGATGATGACGTCATCAAAATAACCACAAAACATACCCCAATCATGATCCCATGGACCCCAAATCTTAATTTTTTTTTGCATTCTAAACTACAAGACGTCGCCAGTCTTTAGCCCTTTAAGTCCGCGCTGGCCACTTGTAGGACTGTGCAATCCTATAACTCCCCAGGCAATTGAGCTAGAGAGCTGTTCAAACCCCCTACGGATTCAGAAAGTCTTGTAGTCAAAATATAAAAAAACAATTTTCGGTTTCGGTGGGGGTTTTCTGGAGGTGACGTCACAAAGAGGACATATTTTGAAAATTTTGGCCACATTTGGCCGGCCCTGGGCCCCAACCAATTGACCCATTCTTTTGGCTCAAAGTTTTGTTGCAAACTAGGTGAAAATCTGCGTCTATAGAGCCCTTGATTGACTTGCTAGCATATCTGTAGCCAAAATTATGGGTCAAAAACACAGTTTTAGGCCTAATTCAAAACTTTACAAAAAGGCATAATTTTCCCTTTCAGGGCAAACTCCGGCCAGC
>JGI24159J19872_10008379_pt1 | contig 13531 bp, 5 predicted proteins | sample Ectturendosymbi4_FD_19872 | JGI IMG/M metagenome (IMG submission 19872) | reverse complement strand
TTTACAGATGTCACAGTCAACTGAGACAGTCAAGCTGTCCAAACTTGTCATGTGACCAGTTCAGCCAATCATGTTCGGCTGGTGGCAAAATAGCTCCAGGATTGTATGTCTTCATCTTGCCTCATAAAATAATTGTAACTTGTAAAATTATTTGCTTTGTTTATGTGGCCTGAAGAAAAATATGCACTGTAATGTCTTTCAGCTGTAGTTTGAAAATGTTTGGCTGAAGGCAAAATAGCTCCAGGAGGGGTTATTTTGCTTCATGAGGCAAAATAGATACTGCTTGAGTAATACAAAAATATCGGTATCGGATATCGGCAATGAAAATCGAAAAACATCGGTATCGGTCCAAAAAAACCTTATCGGTCGAGCTCTACTTGAGATGAGATCACCAAAGTTTCAGGCCAGTACTCGAATCAGTTCATGACGTGATACAACAAACATCTCTTCTTTTTCATCGTTTGAGCGAGTTGGTTTAATTCACTGCCAGGCCGCACTAGATCCCGGGGCAGGTGTAGGGCAGCCATTCGATGTCACATCATCCAGAACCGTCAGGCCACGCACTTCACGGGGTGGTCGATGGATTGGACAGTGAAGGGCAACATGGTCAGCGGTCTGTTGCACCACACTCACAAGCCGCAGAAGGAGGTCATACTCCATTTGTGCAAGCAATGTGCCGAGGTCGTTGGCAAACATCTGTGATTCTACTTGACTCGAACGCACGTCTTTACCGCAAAGACGCAACAACGTCTGGAAACTTTACAACCATCGCTACTTTGCAGGATGATGGAAGTGAACGTAATGGGTGAATAACCTCCTTTGCTGACCAGAAAGCAACAACATCGCTTGCAAGGTAACAACAATGGCTGCAGGTCTCCCCGATTTCGCAACGTAACAACAGCTTGACCCGACGATGACCTTTTCGCTTAGGACGCCAAAAATGGTTTTCAGAATGAGAAACACTGAACATCGCGATTCGTGTGAGGATCGATATAAAGCCAATTCACCCGATTCGAGAGTTGAAAAGCAAAAGTCAGCGAAGCCTTAATCAAAGACATGTCCATAAATATGAAAACCCAAGACGTCGAAACGTTTGAACCACCACCACCAACTTTTGGAGACAACTTGATTGGTGCGTGCAGCGATTTCGCGGAAAAAACGACTTACTGTATATAATAAAATTACACGCAATTCTTGAACCTTGAGCTGCGGTTCTAGGTCTTCACAACATTTAAGATGGTTACGAGCAGGGACCGAAACGGTCTCTTAAAATACAGTTGAAAGTCGCTTTACGACCACCACCAAAAGACACTAAAACCTCGCTTTAAAACCATCTCGGTATTAGGATGAAATAGTTGCGGTTTTTTAAAATGCCTGCGGTCAGCAAGGTCAAACCTTAAAAAACCTGCACATACAGACGTAAAAGGAAAAGAACATTACCTCGAACCCCAGTCTTTGCAAGACTGCTTCGCGGTCTTGCATTTCGTCCTTCTGCCGCGCAATCGTCGATTCCAGTTCGTCGCACTTGTCCTCGCAAGCCTGAAGCTTGGCGCGAGACTGCTGGACTTCTATCAGGAGAGCGGTGACCTGAGCGAGAAGCAGAAGAGCGGTGGTCAACGATTGGACCAAAAGAAAGGATTGCGTCAGGACTCACGAACATGCGAACCAATCACGGCGTCAGTTTGTCCGCGACGCAGCTGACGCAATACGCATCGGCGCAGAAATAGCTCCACACATGCGACAATGTTACACAGTGTAGTATTCGTGCGGCGGCAATCCAAGTATCCTCGGAAAAGAGAAGTTCAAGGATGACAACGCGCAATGGGCGCGTCGATAAAAAATGTTACATTCATGGTTGAGCACCTGCAACAAATCAAAACAGCTCCTGTAATCACCTGATCACTCAGTTGCTCTCGTTCCTTCTCGGATTCCTTCAGGGCCTGTTGGACTCTGTAAACAAAGACACCGCGTCAAGCATTTAACGAGCAAATTCACCCCTACTCTCCGTACTGGCACAAACCAAACGAAGTCAGTTTCGCAATATATTGGACCAGTGGCGCATGCGCAAAAGACGCAGCTGGCAAAAAAAACTGTTGCGCGATTTCGGCACAAAAGTCCAGTCTTTTACTCAATTTTTTTAGTGACAGCATTTCGACAGCAACACGTGACTTTACTGCGCAACGGTAGAAGCTTAGCAAGGCGTAGCATGGCTCACTTGTTCAGCTGCTTTTCCTTCTCCTCCTCCAGTTTAGCGTCGTTCTTCCGCATGAGCAGAGCTTCCGTCTGCAGCTTCTTGCATTCGGTCGCGCGCTCATCTTTCTCTTTCTCGGCAGCTTGCTGTCTGAAATACGAAAAACACACACAATAGAACAAGTTGGAGTTACCCCCAAATGAATTACGGCTCAAATCTGGGTTTCTTTTTTCGCTGAGACATTTCGGTCATTTGTCTCACAATAAAATTAAAACCCACCGTAACAGTATTGACTAGCCTACCTTTTTTCAGACATTATGACCAATACGACTGAGTTGACTTACTTTTTTTCGGTCATTTAAAAAAAATTCGGTCAATGACCGAAAAAATAAACCCAGGCTCGAATCACACCAACTAACAGCAAAAATCAACACACGTCTGGCAGGTGCCAGTGTGACGTTGACCGATCCTGGCCCCCGAGGTCAACAACGCGCAATACGAAATACAAACCATCAATGTGTAGTGTTCAAAGTGTGTGTTTAAAATTTGTCCTGGTCGTCGATAAGCACTAAATTAACTTTCAAGTCTCTGTTCGTATAGAGCTATTGCACTGAAATGAACAACGCTTAGCAGCAGAGCTTCTTGAACATATCCATCTGTTAACACCAAGTTGTGTTAATTTTTATGCAATCGTATTACTGCACAATAATAAGCTCATCACACATCAGCACTCAACAGTAGGAGTTTCTTTTCTGTAGGTTGAGAAGTGAAAAACCGTAAGCCATCAAATTTACAGTGAGTTCATAGTTTTTGTTGAGAATTGACATCACATTAAGTCAACCACTGGTAGCAACACTAAGAAACCAACTCTTTTTGCAAAATGGCCATAATTTGAACAATTCATGGCGTTTTCTCAGTCTGGAAATTATTAGTGTGCGCAGATGTTATAGAAAATTGAATTTTTGCTACTTGTTTGAAGTTGCTTTATGAGTGTTTCTTGAATGATAACACGAAAAAAAATTTTGCTAGCTGCTACTTACCGCTCAACTGCTTTATCATAATCAGACTCCAGTGAACGTGCTGTTTCTTGAAGATCAGCAATTTGTTGATCTTTGCTTTCTAAAATCTCAAGAACCTTGGCATCTTTTGCTTCTGCTTTGTCTTTCTCTCGTTGTAGAACGAGGCTAATAGCCTGAAAAATGACATAAAAACATTAAAGTTGCTTTTTGTTGGTGGTTTCCATTGTGCTAAAAATTGGATGAATCTCAGCAATGAGCACAGAGGCATCAACAGAAGTTATTAAATGGCCAAAGTGGTACTAAAAATAAGCAGCTATTTTAGTTGTTACATTTACTACTCATTTTATCATTTCAACAGCAACTTTTCACGTTCATGAAACAGACATCTTGCCAAGGAATCAACTGATGTCATGAGCCAGAAAAAATATTAACAGAATATTTTGGCAATGACAGCAAGTAAAATATCAATGAAAATTTTAGACCATTGAAGCTTTCGTAAAAAATATCAAGTGTGGCAAACAGCTCGCACCTGTGTTAAATCTGGGGAAGACACTTGCAGGCGTTTCCATAGTGACCAAACAAATTCTTTATCTGCTTGACATTGCCGAAGCTCATCAGACAATTCACGGTTTTCAACCAAAAGTTTGTTGATTTCTTCATCTAGAAATAGACGAGCATGAATTGAAACAATTTCAGAGTTATTACAAATAATTTTTATAACTGTATTGGTATATACCCAATGTAAGCATGTAAACTGGAAAAATCACTAAAAACATTAACTGTCTCGACAGCTTTCCACTGTCAATTGGCTTGACAACCTTAATAAGTAGGGCAACCAAATGTCAATGAAGTAAAAATTTTTCTGCAGTTCTGAAAGTTCATGAAACGTCCACAAACCAAATTTAACGCTCATACAATGAGGGAATCCCAAGTTATTAGGTCAAAAAAAGTCAAAATTTATCATTAGGTCAAAATTTTCTTGCAGCAGAGTTTTTTTCTCTTCATTGATACTTTATTGAGACTACAACAACAGATATTGATAAGCTTTTGCAAGTTTAGTTGCAATTATGTAATAATAGTGGATTTGTTGCGACTTGGACGATTGAATAGTATGTAGGATAGGCATGGTAAGGCAAGAAACGTGGTCTTACAGTACGTGGTTTGGTAAATGCTCCATCCATTATGCGTATAACCAGGTATTTTTAAGGCGTTTTAGGGACCTGATTCAGGTCCCTAGATTCAGAGAAAATTATCATCGGGTCCCTAAAATCAGAGAAAATCGGGTCCTTAGAATCAGAGAAATCGGGTCCCTACAGATCCATACCGGGTTCCTAACATTTTCCTTAAAAAAAAAAACTGGCATAACGTTTCAATTTTATGATGTTCGCAGGTTTGACTCTACTGTAGTTATTCATGTACTTATCAATATATTATCCCCAAAGTTAAACAACCAAATATTTTAAAATTTCAAAGCATAGAGTGCATGAATATGTTTCTGGGTTAACCTCAACACCTAAGGCTGAATTATTTTGCAGTTGCAAACGCAGAAAATGTACAGGTCAAAATAAAGTCAAAAATTGTAACTTATAAAGTCAAAATTTTAAGTTTTTAGGTCAAAAAATTGGTTACCCTATTAATAACTAATCTTGACTACTTTTTGACAAATAAAGGAAACAAGATTGGGTTACATTTTCGATGTATAAAAATGTTATGCTACTTCATTAACACCAGCAAAGATTTTTTGCTGCTGATCTTAGACAAGAACACCAGCAAAGATTTTTTGCTGCTGATCTTAGACAAGAACACCAGCAAAGATTTTTTGCTGCTGATCTTAGACAAGCAGCACACAGTCTAGTCAATAATAACTAAAGTAAACTGTACAAGAAAACAATTATGCACCCTGGCATCAAGCAACCTTGTTTACTAGCATGGCAGCCTGTTATTTAAGATTGAATAGTTTTGCAGATGGCACTGTAAGTACATTGCAATAGCTACATTGTAGGAAGTCTTTTACACTCTATACAACATGATTTTCTCCTGTGTGCTCTTAAATTTAGCTAGCACTCTATGATCACATAAACTCTGATGCAAACAAAACGTGAAAACTGAATAACACCCTGGACAAAATCCCAGTAGTCTGGTTGTTTAACTTTGAGGAAAATGTGGGTTGTTTCTCAGTCATTTTTTCTAACACAAACATATTTTTCCACAGCATAATATGAAACTTTTGAAGACAGCTGCCTTTTTTGAACTGTGATCCAGCTTTCTAGGCAACATCCATCAGTCCTTGTCACTATTTGCTAAATGCTACACAAATAAGCCGTGGCTAATGGGTGAAATCCGAGTGCCAGCGTTAAACAGAATGTTAAAGTTTGATTAGTAGTGGCAAGAAATAATGTAAAATTCCCCAACAAAGGACTGCATGACACCTCACATTCAGACAATTAAAAAGACTGAGTATTGGAGGCTAAGATGTGTTTCCCATGGCCATTTTTAAATCAATTTCAGTGGAAGAACTGTTGAAGTTTGTCCACTTGGAAAGTAATGGAAAAAATTTCAAGATGGTCACCAACAAATAACATTACAGTAAGTAATATTTTCTAGAAGCATTTCAACTGGACATCTTTCTACGTTAGTTATCTGAGATTATGCTCTGTATTGTGTGATGGATGTGTTAGTGTAGATGTTTGAAAAAATAAACAACTAATTTTTACCTTCGGGCCGTTTTCAAAAACTTCTACTGTAACTACTTTCCACAATCACCAAGCAACAATTCAAGGATCTCACAAGTAAAAAACAAGTATCAAATTATTTTTAAACATATTCTTTTTTTCTTACTTTTCATGGTCCATTTAAGTTGGCTTAGACAAGTATACTTCAATTTTCAAAAAGCAGGTAACGTTAATATGTGTCATGCTTCCATAAGTGAACTATGAAAATTACAACTGAATCATTTTTATCAAACACCTCTTTACCTTTAGTCAGCTTGCAGGTATTTCTTCAAAGCAAGTTTCAAAATGTTAATAAAAATTATAATAGCACAAGATAAGAGATTTTTTCTATCTACAATATAGCTTTTTAAAATATTTCTTTTTAAAGTTATGCATGTTGTGATTATAACAATAAAGAGATACTACAGGCCAGTGTGTGAACTGGCCAGCCACTTTGCTAGCAGCATTTGTGCTCTATTCTGTAAAATCCTTATTGTCAAAGGATAACAGTAGTGCTTTTATTAGCAGCTAGGGAGCAGTTGTTAAATTTGACAATTCTGCTTGTCCCTTTATGTTTTGAAGATGTTACAATAAGATTTGTTTAAATAAAGTTCTCAAACATATGGTTGTTCATTGAAAGCTCACATTTCACAGTAAAGCACATGCCACCCCAACAAAAAAGAACCTCACTTCGAAATAACCAACAGCATGAAAAGCAAAAACTTCACTTTCTGAAAATATAAGGTATGGAAAAATATGGAATTAACTTTGACAAGCTATGAACCGGGTAAACTTTAAGAGTACCACTTTGAATAAATCACTCCACAAAAGTATAATCTCAATCCTCATGCCAAAGTAAGCACATTTTTCAAAGGATTTCAAAAAGAATACTTTTTCATTTTCAGTACTCTGTCACGCATTATAAGTCTATTGCATCTGCAAAGGACTTTTTCAGGTGAAACAATGTAGTGGAAAAAAGCTTGGCTGTAGCATAATATAAACACCCTTGCCATTATTTTTAGCATGTACTTACACTGGTCAATTGGGGTTTCAAAAGCGATGAGTATATAAAACAAAATGATTTCATGATGCCCTAAACCTAGGGTTCTCAACCATTCTGTTACCATGTACCCCTTGAGCATTTTACAAGTAAATATGTACCCCTAAAATTTCTTTTGACAAAAAAGGCTGAATAAAATAACAGAAATCCACTGAACTTTCAATAGAACTTTTACATTTTTACAACTAAAAAGATATGATCTTTAAAAATATAGTCACCGATATATGTGTAAATATTTGAAATAATATATAAACATATTATTCTCTTCTATTACCAACCTTAAATGTATCCCTATTCCCTTCACATAGGCAAATGCACCCATAGGGGTGCATGTACCTCAGGTTAAGAATCCATGCCCGAAACAACTGAAAATTATAAGGAGTACAATGTGAGAGCAATTATGTCATTGGTTATAAGTTTCAAAGAATTTTAGGTTTTGGAAAAAGTACAACTGGAACATATGATGAAAAATTAATTGTTTTGGGATGTTTTTCTTCTTTCACAAGTGCATTAGTCCTTACATTTATGCCAAAAATAATCTTGTCATGCTGCATGTGCATTCTGGTATCCCAGTCCAGAATCACTCTATTCTCTCAGGCAACTCAGCGAGTAAAATTAATTTATTCCTTACATTAAAAATGTTATGATTAATTAAAAAAGCATGATTGTTATTGCTAGTCATTTTACATATTGATTTCGGTTGCATTTTATATGTTGACGTATATTTAAACACACACGCAACACTACACCAGAATCGAAAGCTCCACAGTTTTCTTTGATACTACCAATGAAAACTATGCACAGTATTAATGTTATCAATTATTGATTGAAACAATGCCTATCACATCTTTTGCTACATTCAAAAAATAATACAACGTACTTAGATGTCTTGACAACATCAATTTAACTATTTATTCAAGACTTTTTGTGACTTTACTAAAAAGAATATATATGCATTCATCAAACAACATATACCTTCATCTGACTTTTTACTTACTCATTATAAAATTTTACCAGTTTTTATTTTTCTCACATTACTAAGCACATATGGCTTACACAGTGTCCTTAACACTTTCGCTACCAGCCGACACATATATATATTGGGTGGCTGTTTCTTTTTCAGTCATTTTTCGGTCACTGATTGAAATGACCAAAACAAATAAAGTCATTTTGGTCAAAATGTCCAAAAATATAGGCCAATGAAGACTATTACAGTGGGTTTTAATACAACTGTGAGACAAATGACCTAAATGTCTCAGCAAAAAAATATGACCAAAATGTCTCAGTGAAAAAAAAGGTGAGCGAATTTGCTAACATGTTTCCAGCTGACGTAAACATACGTGTTTGGTAATTAAAGGTTCTTGGAAATGTATATATAGATATTTATCTAAGTTTGGCAGTGGTATGTTGTCTAAAAACGTGGTCCTAGGCTGAGTTTATGTAACTTTAGTTTTTGGAATGAGAATCAAAACTGTTTGTGGCTCAGAGGCTATACAAATACATTGCCATTTTGAGTTGGTCCACTTAAGTAAGACTATAGTCCGGCAGCAACGATTGTGATTTTGTGCAATGTAAATGCTTTGACATGTGATCAAGTGCTAGGAAAGCATGTAAGAATGCATCAGAAATGTTTCTGTAAGCACGTTTAGGCATGTTGATAAAGTTTTACTGTTTGATGCCAGTGTATAGCTGCTTTTATTGTTTCAAAAAAAGTGAAACTTTTGATATAAAATGGCTGCGATAGGCCCAGGATTTTTGCAGTGGTATGTAGCCTAAAATGTTTTGAAATTGATTTGATATGTTGGTAATTGATTAGCGTAAAAGAACAAAACATTTTCTAGGTTTACTGTTTTAGCCTAAACTTGGAAAATGCCTAGCAGTATCTGCCTTCTGCAGAAGCAGACACTACAGCATTTGAATTTCCTGACAAAACCACCTGAGAACCGTGGATATCGCCGTACCTGCAAGGAAACCACTTGGGATTAAAAGTGTCAATGGAACTGAAAGACTGTTTTTCACTTTTTCATGAATACTTACATGTCACTAGTAAAAGTTTAGCACGTCAGCAAAAGATGTATAAATCCTTGTGTCACCTTTCATTTAGAGTTCTGCATGAAGTAATCTAATAGTTCGAACACAAAATTGTTGCATGCAGGAAAATATTGTGAAAAAAAGCCTCATACATGCAGAAATACTCAATTCCACTAGGGCAGGGGTCTCAAAATTTTCTTGTCAAAGAGCCATATAACAGTACAAGGACTTGACATGATGTGATTATTTCAGGATATGTTACATTTTTAACAAATCAACGAACGCTTCATAATATATCATTTTTTATCATTGACTAACTCTGTTTGTGGCCTAATGAAATAGCATTGCAAGCCAGATTAAATGTCTTCCGGACCTTAGTTTGAAGACCCTTACACTAGGGCACAATTTAATGCTTTCTTATGCTGATGAGTGAACGCAGTGGCTGCAGGCACATTGTTTTAGTCTATGCTCCTTATCAGTATTGCTAGCATGTTCCAAATACAGTAACAAACACCTGCAATGTGATGTACTACTGTATGATTAAGCATTTTAATGCACTCGTATTTTCATTTACTGGCCCCTGTGATCTATGGGCCATGAGTCTAACCTAAACACATAGATAGATAGACAAAAAGCAAATCTGAAGTGATCTAGGCTTACACCAGTTTGTGTACATCAAAGGTTTTTAAACTATGGTATGCAGGCCAAATCTGGCCCGCGAAGTTATTGTATCTCATCTAGCTTGCAAAAACATTTTAAATGAAGAGATAATATATTTACGATTTAAAAAGAAAGTGGCAATGGAACCACCCATGGATCTTTTTATTTCAAAACTTATTCCACCATACTGCCTTGCATGACACGTTTTGAATAAAGCAGTCAGTCTGTCACTTAAGCGACGTCGACCTGATAGCGTAACAGATACGTTTCAACTCTGCCATGCAATGGTTGTGGGTTCACCTCTTACCTTGGCGCCTTGCGTTTTCATGATAGTGACTGCTTGCACGTTTCAATTTGTGGAATTAATTTTTCTTTATTTTTTTCAAAACTTTCTAAACGTTGTCTTTAGGGGTTAGCATTAGGTTAGAATTATGTTAGCTTACTGCTAGTTTAGTGTCAGCTTAGCATTAGCTCAGCATTAGGTTAGAATTTGCTTAGGTTTAAGTTAGAATTAGATTAGGGTTAGGTTAGCGTTTTAGGGCTAGGATTAAAGTTAGGGTTAAATTTGCCTTTTGTGTTTACGATGTTTCTACCAAACCTACTGTATTCTCCTCATGCGTTACTGTCACGTTACACCATGTAGTCTGGTCCAGCTGGTGTACATGCAATGCATGATCATCATCATGAACAATACATGGCATGGATGGTATAGAATGTAACAAAACCTTACCCTTTGATTTGATCAAACTTTCCATATTAGGAAGAACTTTTCTTCTGACACCAAGGTTCACTTGTAACGACAAGTCAAATAATGCATTACCGGGTTTCACAAATCAAAGCTCAATGCTACCGCAGGCCTATACTTTCCTTCACCAGTTCAATGTCAACATCAACCGTAACACCCGCTACCGACACATCTCAGTGATTTCTAATGCTTGAGTGCCTTTAAAACTAACTTTCCAAACTTCATTTTCACAACGATCCAAGGAAAGTGTATTCATCGTTCTCATGGCTTTGCTACGTTTGCTTCTTCATCTTTTATCGTTGCAAAAAATAATCAAAGCAAGAAAAATCGCAAGTTTTTCAAAACACGTCAATATGAACAAACAATGAATTTCCTTCCCCAAAATTTTCTACAGGTTCGTTCATTATTACTCTCCTTCAGTCAGTGGCTGGTCCAGGCAGTGGCATAACTAGAGGTTAGAGCCAGGGGGACAAAGCTTAGCTGAAGGGGGGGCACTGGTTACCGTAGAGGGGCCCACTAGCCAAAACTCAGAAAAAAGTTAAGAAATGATAATGAATCTCTGGATGGCGTGGATGTCCACACTACATCAAAAAAGGAAACACTCCGCAAAACTAAAAAAATCAACATATTAAAGAATACTAAACATCAAAATGTCAACTAAAGGGGGCCCAGTTTTTATATTTAGCTTGCCGGGGGGACGACTCGCCCCCTTTCCCCCCGTCAGTTACGCCACTGGCAGGGCCGGCCCTAGCAGGTGCGGGGCCTAATGCAAGACCTAGGTGCGGGGCAGAGATGATCACTATCCGGTTTGCCGGTTGGATATCCGGCAGGATAGTGAGTTTGCAACTGGATACAGATATCCAAAAACTGCTTTCAAACAGGAACCGGATACGGATCCGGATATCCGAAACGGTTTTATAGCTATTTCGAGGATTCAGACTTTTGGAAAAAGTTGCACATTGCACAATGATAGTCGCTATGACTGTGGCACAATCAATCATTCATTATCTTCAGAAGCATCTTTTCAGCCTTCTGTGCCATGACTCCGAGTCTGTCTGTGGTGTACTCTCAGTCTCTGTACCGTAGTGTAATCCCATTAACACGCCAAGTTTGTTAGCATGAATCTGTTCCTGATGTGGCAAGATAGGGGCTAATAGGGTTCTTTCAGTATACATACATTGAGGACGTTGTATGCTGCGTACCTGTACCTGGACTAACGCTAGCTAGTGTAGGCCTACTGTGATCTGTAGTTTGGACTAGCTAGGGCACTCTAGCTGAGTAGCTCTTTTAACGTGAACTGTAGTCTACAACATGCCTTGCAGTCTTCATGCCTATTCTACGTGAGCCTGCAAGTGCATTGACTGGTTGTTCTTGGATGATACCAGGCCAGAATCCAGAGATAGCTTTTTTCTTTCTTAGACATGATATGCAAAATTGTTGTTTTGTGACATTGACTTCAGACTTGCTAGACTGAATTTTTAGTCAGTCATTTCAATATAAATGGCATATTTTAAGTCAGTGTGTTGTTTCGAATTTTGTTTTGGTTTGTAGACTAACATTGCTATGTAGTTAGGTTTGGTTAAAGTGCAACAGTGGGTAGGATTAACAGATCAAATTATGAATGTGAGCTCATGGATGGTATTAAAATCTAACCGTTCTTACCAAAGAATTGGCTATTGAAAAGCTTGGTGTGGCAACAGAATCATCACCAGAAAGTCTTCTATAAGCTTATGGCTAGGGGGGCTTTACATTTGTGCAATGGGGCTTGACATTTCAAAATTTGAACAAACATCACTGTTTTATAGAGCTTCATGTTTAAATTCGGGGGGATTGGATCTTTGTTTCGGAGGGGCTAAGCCCATCAAAGACCTCCCATGGCTACGGGACTATGTGGCAAAACAATGCAACTGACTCGAAAAGTACTAAGGTTACGCGATATGTCAAGCTTGCAAGATATGTCAAACTTTCTGTTTATGAGCATGACAGGGCCCAAGGGGCACAACGCATTCAGGTAGTGTCTATTCTTCTCCTTCATGAGGCAATACCTGTGCTGGGACTGTTTTGCCTTCATTTGAACACAATTGCCGAATTGGTTGAACTGGTCATGCGCAAGAGTGTAGTGCTTAAAAAAGAGGCGTGGGAATGCCGTTCCCACACCAAACAAAACGGAAGGCTATACCAAGCAGTTCGAATAAAGTGAGCATCTGCCTGCAAGAACTTCTACACTGGATCTTCCTGTTTTACTGCAGAATTTTGACTAGCAGTGCGAATCTGCATGTTGCTGGCACATCTGTGAGATCGCAACCATGTTTTAATGTAATCATGTAGATCTCACATCTTCAAGTACCGTTATTAGTGTAAAAAGGTATGGGAACGCTTTCCCACAACAAAAAATATGTGTGGCAACATTGTTCCCTCCCCACTACACCCTGGTCATGTGACAAGTACAATACGCAGAGACAATTGGTTGGGATTTAAGAGTTCATGGTTAGGGTTTAGGATCAGGGATTATGGTCAAGGTGTAGGGTCATTTTTTAAGTTGAGGGGTTCTCGAGTTAGGGTTTCTAGAGTTAGTGTTTAGCGGGACTGGAATCGGGCATAGAAGCAGCAATACATGCTGTAAGGAAAAGTTTTGAAGAGGACAACAGTGAATGCCTGCTGTTTAGTGTACGCAGACAATGCCTTCAACAAACTCAAAAGAAAAATCAGTCTAGAAAACATCAAAAGACTGTGTCCCCCCATGTACACATACCTACACAACAGCTGCAACACACCCGAAATGCTCTATCTGGAAAATTGGGACCACATACTGTCACAGGAGGGTGTGACGCAAGGAGACAATGCACCTATGGCAATGCATGCCCTATCCACACGGCCACTGATACAAGCATTGAGCAACGAAACTGCAAATGATGAAGTGAAACAGGTATGGTACGCAGATGATAGCTCTGCAGTCGGATCATTGGCAGGAGTAAAAAAATGCTGGGAATACCTACAGGCCAATGGACCAGACTTTAGGTACTGCCCTAAACCTGCAAAGACAATCCTCCTAATAAAAGATAGCAGTCTAATGCAAGCCGCACAAAAAATCTTCAAAGGTGATGGAATCAAAAT
>JGI24159J19872_10008378_pt1 | contig 13532 bp, 6 predicted proteins | sample Ectturendosymbi4_FD_19872 | JGI IMG/M metagenome (IMG submission 19872) | reverse complement strand
AAAGTACTAGTAAAAGCATTGTTAAACTTAATTATAAAATTCAATATCCAAGAAAATCAGGTAGTAAAAAACAGTCAAGATCATATTTCCTCCGTTTTTTCATTAAACATTCATCGTCTAAATAACAAAAACGCTTTGCAATAGTCAGATATACCACCACGTTGTCCTGTAGCTAATTGCTTGGTTTCTTTCATTTAGGGCTGTGCAGAAGACAGGCCCGAAACCGCCAAATCGATCGGCAAGTGTGCTGAAAACGTCATCGCATAAGCGGAGTCGTTGGCAAAGAGCGAAACATTGGTTTTGTTGGATTCCTAGAAAACGTTGAGTCAAAATGGTGTCGGAAGTACAGAAAATGATTATGTTGTGAAATTTCGTAACTAAGCCCAAACTTAAGGCGAGTTTGACCGTTTGGCGGAATCTTTTGCCTTACATTTTTCAGGGAGGGCTGCAGCCCGGCAGCCCATCTAGACGAGCCGCCCCTATTTAGAGGTAACTGGAAAAGTCGAAAATATGCAGTCAAAGTAATCGCCAACGCATCATCAACACCCATACACCCCATATGCTAAATGGATTGGACCTTGATTTACAACAAGAATATGATAACCGCATGAATTTGCTTCGTGTTACTTCAAAACTCTCTAAAGCTGAAAGTGCGAAGTTTTGAAAGAGAAAATTATACGTAATAACCAGCACCATATTGAAAATATCTCACTTAAAATATCTCACTCACTTGTTATGAAATGAACACACTGATTTCCAACAATTTGCACAAGAGGATGCGGCGGTAAAGTCAAACTTGAAGTTTATACGGATGCATCATATCCGGTATAGGCTATTGCTGATCCTGACTGACCGGTCAACATAAATCTAAAGCGGAAAGGACCGGACTTATGAGTTCGATTGGTTTAAGTTGTAAGGTTGATGTACACGACTCCGTTCAGTCGCTATTAAAAACACATACATAAACATCGTGCGCGTTTTGCCGGAAGCTTCAAAGCGATGCAAAAAGAATTTCAGTGTGAGTCGGTCATTTACTTGAATTATATTACAGTATTTGCGATGAACATTGGAAAGAATGAAGGCGACAAGTTTTCACCAGTTCCTTGTTTCTAAGTGTATATCAGTTCAGTGACTATATAGAGAAATCTCTTCAGCTATTAGATTTCTCTTTTAAAGAATATAAGCTATCATAAAACACAGTCTGAAGCAGTGCCGAGTTTGAAACAGTATCATTTGTAAATCCCGCTTTTGTTATAATTTTTCCAGCGTAAGATTTGCGCATGACAGGAGTTTCAACTGACCGAATCCAAAATATATTATGGTTTATGTTGGAAAGGATTTCCAGTATTGTTAGTGCTGTTGTATTGTTAGCAGCCAACGCACTGAGCAATCGCTCCAAGCACTGGCGAAGTGATGTTCAACAAACATGCAACCGAATGAACCACTGTGAAATAGAAACTATATTCACATCGAAAAAATTTACACATTTAATCATTTTTAGGTCTGAAATGTCTCTGCGCGACTTGTGTCTTTTGCTGCATTTTCCTTAACTCTGACTGATTGTGAACACAAAGTTTTTGTTTATGTGCAGATACTTTCTTCGCCATTTCATAAGTTTAGTATTAATTTGTTATTATGCGAAAGTGTTTCACAATGGTATTTTATTCATCGCTTTGCTTCGAAAATCAGGTTTGGTGTGATAACTAGGACAACCAATTTTTTTACCTAAAAACTTAAAATTTTGACTTTATAATTTACAAAGTTTGACTATATTTTGACCTATCAATTTTCTACATTTTCAGTTGAAATGCTGAATACAAAGCATATTGATATACAGTATTGGAAAACAAACTGATAGGTTTGCTCTGTTGAAATGACACAAAAAGTAGATTATCTGCAAAATCTGGTATAGCATGTTTTCAAAATGTTTGGCTCACTTTCAGTTTCATGAAAGGAACCTTGATGCTTTGCACTGCGGTGATGTGCGTCCACCATGAATCTTTTGTCACTTTTCACTTAACAAATTTCTAAAATAATTCACCTTTAGGTGTTGAGGTAAACTCAAAAGCATATTCATGCAGTATACTTTGAACTTTTCAAGAATTTGGTTAACCTTAGGCATGATATGTTGATAAGTACATAAATAACTACAGTAGGGTCAGATCTGAGAATATCATGAAATTAAAACACTATATAGGTATACTGGATTGAGCATTTTCCAAACCAAGTATTGTAAGACCACGTTTCTTGCATTGCCATGCCTAGTCTAGCTAATATTCGATCGTCCAGTTGTGGGCTAAGTAACATTATTACGCCAAAAGTCGCAACAAACCCATTATTATTTCAGAATTGCAACTAAACTTGCAAAAACAAATCAAAATCTGTTGTAGTAACTTTAATGAAATATCGATAATAAGAAAAAAATCTACTGCAAGAAAATTTTGACCTAATGAGACATTTTGACTTTTTTTGACCTAATAACTATGGAGTGGCTCATGGTATGAGCATGAAATTTGGTTTGTGGACGTTTCATAAACTTTTAAAAAGGCAGAGAAACTTTGACTTTAGTCACTTTTGGTTGCCTTAGTGATAACCATCAGAATTAAATACCAACCAAATGCAAGGTTTCCAAGCGTTCAGAAATCGTTTTACGTTTATGTCCCACTCGGTTCCATCCTATTCAACAAATTACGCTGATGAAATGCAACTGGATTGATGCAAAAGAATGGTTTGATATTACCGGTTGTCTTTTGCAGTTTAGTATAGAATGTTTGAGCTACAGTACATTCAGCAGACTGAATCTTTTTATTAACAGTTATCGTTCAATCTGTGCCTTTTCACATCTAACTACCCCTCCGCTAGATTGTAAAATGAGAGTGGTGCTGATGAATATCTAAGCAGGTTAAAACGCCTATCAATCAATTCATGTTTCACACTTCTCCAAGACGTTTTTTCCACAATGCACCGATCAGCAAAGACGCCAAAACTGTTTACTGATAAGCTTTTCATTGGTCGAGGTAGGAAATCATCTCAAAATGTCCTATGCTGTGGCTCACACTGGTCTCAAGATTATTTCGTGGAACTAACTCCCAGTCGATAAGTTTTTTCGACACAACGCTTCACAGACTTTTTCTTCCGTGTCTTACAAGAAAGGTATATATTCAAAGCCCCACGCGATTACACATCAGGTGCCCCAAGCGACAGCGCAAAGCTGCTGGGCGCCGGCAAAAACCGAACCGTTAGCTATGCAACAGGTTATGCTCACTCACTAAACGCTGGTGAGTACTGAAGGCTGTAGCATTAGGCCTTTGTCAGCTCAAATAACCTTGATTTAGTGAAATACCACTGTAAAATGTCTTTATGAAGATCAGCCAAAATGAACAATTCGTAGGAGGTAGAACATAGCAAGAACAAAGTCTTCACAAACTTGCTCGTCAGTTAGCAAGTGTGTCCAGAGCAATGCATTTAAAAACCATGCAGATAGAAATAGGGCCGGTGTTAGGTGGCTTGCCCCCTAAGCCGGAACTTTGAGGCCCCTATATACAATATATTGCATTTAACACATAATATTTATATGAACAAAAACGTCGATTTACTTTAACAAATGTTTCATGAAATTTACTTTAACAAATGTTCATGAAAGCATGTTTCTACAGCATCAGCACAACGTATAAAGCAGACAGACTTTAGCATTTGCTATATTTCAAGCTAGAGAAGTGACTTCTTCCTAGTTTTCAAAGATGCAAATATTTTTATCAACTCAGTCATATCTCATATTTTTGCAGTTTCGCTTTCAACAGATATCATTGCCAGATTTGCTAGTCTTTCATCAGTCATAGCTGTTTTGTGAAACGTTTTGATTAACTTTAACTTGCTGAAGCTCAGTTCAACACTATTACGTACAGCAGTGATCGGCCAGCTTTTGCTATGTTGGTCCCAAGCCCCCTTCCAGTCATTGGGGGGCAATGCTGTGTTAATGTCATAAACCCTATATGACAACATTAATGTCTTGTTCGGAATTGGACAGTTCGGCGATGCCGTTTCGGCGAGGCCGTTTCGGCGATGGACGTTTCGGCGATGGACCTTAGATCAATGTTGTTGCTTCCAAATTTTTGAACTTACCCACAGTGTTCACCTTGTCAACTGCTCGATGAAACTTTCGCTGTTGGTATTCATGGCCAAGGTGGCCAACAAAAATTGTGAGACGGCCATAGAAAAAGCTTAATTGGCATTTGATTGTAAGTATGTGAGTTGGAGTTTGCCTGTGAGCAACCTCTGGCATCCCGCTCCGCCAAATGCGAGTTCGCGTTCGCCCGGAGGTAATCTCTGGCACCTCACTTTTAGAACAGGAATTCGTATTCCGGGAGGCAACTGTTGGCAAGGAGTTGAGTTGAATTATTTGGCGATAATTAGTATTCCAGCAATAAAAAGCAACAATTAGAGCAAGGACGCCAGGGCAATAAAGGAACCGGAAGGTTATCGGGTCAATGCTCCATAACAATTGAATTAGCTATGTTGCTGTCCAGTTTCAACTCATGGTATTGCATACGCGTGGGAAAGAGCTGCCAGATGATTAACACAGTTGGGCAGGGAGTGTTGGGTCGCAATCCGTCTCTGTCGTTAGGTGGTCAGTTGCGCAAGGATCTGGGCGTAGCAGAGAAAGTATAAACCTAGCTAAAATGAAACTCTGCCCGGGTTGTCATAACCAATGGCGTATCTAGGGTATGGCAGGCATGGCACGTGCCATAGGCGCAACTTTGAGGGGGGCGCAAAAATTGCTTGGCAAAAATTAATGTTTTTTTTACATTTTCTTGAATCAATATTTTGCGCCCCATACAACCCTAAACTGCAAAGCTGCATCAACACAGCGCGCCCATATCTAATGTATTAAGTCGAGAATGTTGCGTCACTGCGTTAGTACCACCAAGCCTTATGACAAAAGTGCGGTATTGTGACAAAACACGACGGTCGAACATTGTGACGGAACAAGAACGCTCGCATGCCATATCAGCAGGGCTACCATACCGTCCTTATTTCTAACATTTGCCCTTATTTTGCAGTGCTACGTCTTAGAAAATATTACTGTCCTTATTTCTAAGAAATGTCCTTATTTGTGACTTGCGTCGTTATTTTTTCTTATTTTCTGTAGCATAACAATTTTAATTACGAGCAATACCTACCATGACTATCTCATCGTAAACATTTTGTAATCAAGGTTTTGTGACATCAAAAGTGGTTTAATCTTGCAGCACAGGGACGTAACGTAAGCTCAGGGGCGTATCCAGCTCGTAAGTTTAGGGGGGCGATCTCAGTAATATTTGGCAGTCAAGTCTCCGTTGGCAGGCAAGTGTCTTTCTGAATTGTACAAAATCATGGTGAAAAATGTTACTTTCGTCAGTTTTAGGGGGGCGATCGCCCCAATCGCCCCCCCCTGGATCCGCCCCTGCGTAAGCTGTCTATTCTGGCTAGGATTCTTAGAAAAGCTTGTTTTGCAGCGAAGGTTTAGCTTATAACTGACTCAAGAAATAAGCAAGTGAAAAAAACAGTTCCGTGATGATTAAAAAAAGGAAGTCGAGAATTAGACATTGCTGTAGCACATGGTTCCTGGACATAATAGGCAAACATATGATCTGACATTAGTCGCGCAAATAAAAAGAATTGTTTTCTTTTTATGTAATAAAATCAAATTTTGCTCAGCCGTCCTTATTTTTGGTTCTAGAGCAGAGGTTCCCAACCTGGGGTCCATGTACCCCTGGGGGTACATTTGCCTGTCCGAAGGGGTACATTTGAGGTTAGCAATACAAGTGAAATATATATTTACATACCTTTTATTTCCAAATATTTATGCATATATCAGAGAATATTATTCTCAAAAGCTGTTATATGCCTATTGTTAAATATATCTGTGATTAATCATGATAAAAAATTTTGTCATAAGAAATTTGAGGGGTACACGATCGAAATGCTGAAGGGGTTCATGCTTATCTTTCGAAATGCTGAAGGGGTACATGCTAGTCTGTCAGAATGATGAAAGGGTACATGGTCAGAGAGAGGTTGGGAACCCCTGTTCTAGAGCAATGGTAGCCCTGCATATCAGCAAGACATCGTCCTCAGGGTTGCCTTAATCCTGTCTAGCTCCAAAGTAATTGGTCTACCGGTCTAATTGCGCTGCATTCTAGCGGATAATTTGTCTAATGGCCTAAATAATAATTGGCCTTATTCTAGGAGAATTTTGCAATTTTGCTAGCTTGAAAGGTCTATTTAGACTTGGCAGCCCTGAAAAATCAAGTCACTCCGTACTGCTGTATTTCAGGAAAGAAGATCTTATAAGTCAGCATCTGGTTGAGATGAGTTTAAATCCGAGGCTGTGAGAATCTGACTGTGATGCAAATAACTGGTGTTGAGGTCATGAACAGATTTACAAATTACTTAAACTGCTGCGGACTCTGACCCACTCCGGTTTTACGAAACTTCTTCGATGGCCACCAGTGTCCGATAAACTAGGCTGAAGACAATGCCCCAGTCCAGAGACTAAGGTAGAGAACATCAGTTAGTCCGCGAAAAATCAGCAGTTAGCATTGTTACCGTGCCAGTTGAGCAAAAAATGTTAACTCATTAAAGAAGTGATTTGTTACTCGTGTTTAGAGCTAGTTTTTCTGTGCAAATTTGACTTTCTTTTCGATGTCCAAGGCCTTTGTACGGTCCTGACTGTGAAAAACTAAAATCTATGTTTGGCAATTTATACGAGAATATTCTAGATTGCAAAATGCTACTTTCAAGTCGTGCAACTTGACTTTTATTGCGTCCTGAAGTCCTCCTAACATTCTTCGAGTTGCTTTGCAAATAATTCTGATGATGGCAGTATCTATTGCAAGTTGCGAGCGATCTTTCAGTAAACTGAATCTGGTGCTTTCATATCTCCGAGCCTCAGTGACTAAGAATAAGTCAAGGCAGAATGTGTGATCTAGGTTTGATGAGTATAGAAAGCAGCATTTTGTGTAATTTAACCGGAAAAGGCTGGATATATCAATGTTTCGATGGAATTGTGTTTTTCGAACACCATTGGTACATGATTTGTTATTATTTTTGAGGTAAGCACTGTTGATGAACAGAAGCAAACGTAATTGGTAACGATTGTTTATAAGTTTCCATTTCCCTCAAATGTTTTATTGCTTCCTATTCCCTTTCCAATAGGGTGGCTTTACGTCTGTTCTAGGGGGCTTGACATTCTGAAATTTGATAAAAACTCCACCGATTTATAGTGCTTCATAATTCAATTTGGGGGGAGGCTAAGCCCAACGACCACCATACGCCACTGCTCAATACCAGAATTTGGGAGGGGGCATCCAATCAAGCAGTCGCCCCGGGTATCACCAGATCTCTGCACGCCACTGTGTGAAATGCAATCAGAATAACTACGCGAAAGCTCAAGGAATAATTGCTGTCCAGGCTTAACTTTTGCGTAAACTCACAAACGCCTCATGCCAGCAAAAGAATACGTCACAAGCTACATTTCCTTTCACGCGTGGTCACGGTCACGGTCGCACTAAGCTGTTGTAAACTTACGGCGGAAGGGAAACCACACCGAGCCTCAGGATGACAGCAAAAACACTTAGCAAGCAAACATCCTTTGCAGTCTAGCCACTGAAGTATTTCAAAAACACTTTTTTTCGTATAAAATATTTGCGATCACCACCGCCGAAACGTCCCCTCGCCGAACCAGCATCGCCGAAACGGCGTTGCCGACCTGTCCTAGACCTTGCCTTGTTAAGGTCAAACAATCAATGTTCCATATTTGTTGCAGTTGCTTATGTTCTATACCACGCAACCGACGCAGCACTTTAGCTCTTACATACCACGCGGCCCACAACAACAAGTGTTGCCCGACGCAACGGAAACTGCTGAACGGCTTACAATTAGGCCGAGACCCACAGTTTGCTGACCAATGGCGTACAGTATTGTTGGTGTCAAGCAGGGTCTCCAAACTATACTGCCCACTTCATCCGGCCCGCGAAGTCATTTTGTCAATAATGAAAAAATGACATATTTACGAAAAATTTGTTGATTTGTTAGAATGTGGCATATCCCGAAACAACCACATCACGTGAAAAGTCCGGCCCTCCAACTGTTGCGTAATAGCTATGTGGCTATCTGACCTCTGACCAGGAGCGTAACGAGGGGGCAAGGGGGCGCAATTCCCCGGGCGCCGAGTCACTATGGGGGCGCCAAATCACTGCGGGGGGCGCCGAATGGCTGCGGGAGGCGCCGAAAAGTCCCAACAATGCCACAAGTGCTTTCTTCAATGCAGTACATTTGCTTTCGAAAGACCTCGGTTTCGAATATGGGAGCCCCAAACTTGCTTCTTGCCCCGGGCGCCATCTAACCTCGCTACGCCCCTGCCTCTGACAAAAAAGTTTGGAGACCCCTGATGTAAAGTGTTGAGATTTCATTGGACAACTCTGATGTATGATACACCGGATATAACAGCAGCGGGCTACGAATACGATTTTACATAGGCCTAAATGTGTACCTTGGGAACCGGCTATTCTATTCTTGTATAGTGAAAGAATGCAACACATGTCTGCAACAGTGGCGTAACTGACGGGGGTTCAAGGGTGCGAACTCCCCCCGGTAAGCTAAATGTAAAAACCTAACCCTCATTTAGCTTATATTTCGGTATTCAGTATTCTTCTGGTTTTCGCAGTAGGTTGTTTTTTGTGTTTTTCGGAAGTTTTTAGGACTGTTCTCCGGTGATTTCGGGTTTTAGTGAAGAAATCTATATCCGGATACAATATAATTTCTCAACTTTTTTCTGAGTGTTTGCAAGTGGGCCCCCTACGGTGGCCAGTGAGCCTACTTCAGCTACATGTCCCACCGTGACTGAAACTTAGTTACGCCACTGGTCTACAACTTAATTTTCTTGAATACTTTATTACTAGAGTATATTACAAATGCTTACAATCAACGTGGATTGAGCCACGTTACCTACAACTGCCAAGCAAATGCTGACAACGAAGCTCTCCACAATGCATTTCACAATTGTTAGCTTAGATAACAGAAAACTGTGGGTCGTGGGAAGATCAATTTCTTTGTCGTATTAGATAAATATGAATGTTGAAAGCGGAAATGTGTGAAATCAGTTCTTGTTAATTCAGTTCTGGTGTGTCTATATGCTCTAGCAAAGTACCTCAGTCAGATTTGGGGACCCTTTCTACTAGGGCCCCATCAGTCGGGGGGTACAGGGGTTATTCCTCCGGCTCTAGATAGAAATTCCACTATTGCCGCATGCGTAGATGTCCAGAGAAGTGATTTATTTTTGGTCCGAAATAAAAGTGGTAAATAACAACCAAAGCAAGCCAAGCAGTTTGAAAAAAATTGCCATGCATTTTAGCAATCCAGTCTAATAATTAAAATTTATGGTTTTGGTGAAAAGAATATAAATTTATTTGCTTTTCTGCATCATTTCAATAAGTAAAAGTTCATCAAACCACAGCATTGGAAAAGCTGTAAAGCATTATCTGTTAAATACAATTTTAACAAGATCGCATGATTGTAGAAGCAACTTTGTTTCCCTGTTATGAAATATTATTTGGTGTTTGACAACAACAGGTAATAATTTCATAAAGTAGATAAGGTGTACAGAACTGATCAATAGTCATGTTGGAATATACAGTAACAACATTTTTATTCTTTCTGAACATCGGAGCTTTCTTGGTTTGGTGGAGCAAGCGAACGAGGTTTGTTATGAATGCGTAATCAATCTTGAATTCTACTTGAAACTGAAGATAATTTTTATTTGTTACACTCACAGTTGCGTTAATAGAAAGATTCTTATTTAAAGTTTTGGTTTATAACTTGTGAGTCACTGAGTTCGAGCTGTGGTAGTACGAAATCGTGTAAACACCGACAAGCTAGCACACTTGGACAACTAGATAATTCTAGTTTTCTAATTCGATGAATTTGAGCGAAATAACGGCAATTCTAATCTAATTTGCCGAAAACGTCAATGCTTTAAATTTAGTTCTAATCTAATTTCCGGTTTTGCCAAAAATGCTAATTTGTCCAACGACGTTTCATAAACATGAAACAAGAATGAACCCTTATGCAAAGAAAAGGCAACAAAATGGTCGCAAGTGCCATGCCACTATCCTATCACTTGAGCAGCGAAGGCGGTCGAAACTCGATCAATTTCTTTTTTCATTCACAGCTGCAGTACAAATTATGTGGCCTTATCAATAATAAGGTCGTGTGAATGGATAGGCAATGTGACGTAATAATAACAATTATTGTTTTATTAATTATTATTATATTTATTACGTCACATTGCCTATCCATTAAACTTAGAAGTCACAGTAGTAGCCGCCAATCTTGCGGTATGAATCTTTGCTGTTCTCATGCTTATCAGAATGAATCCGAATGTGGGCGTGTATTTAACTTGGATTAAACTTGCTTCATGATTTGAGTAAATGTCATTCTAATTCGAATTTTAGTTCAATTTCTGGATTTCGTTAATCCACTAATTGCAATTCTAATCTAATTTGTGACAGCTGACTTAGCTCTAATTTTAATTCTAATTTTGAAGAGCTAAAAAAATTCAAGTTGTCCAAGTCTGCAAGCTAAACGATTGTTTATTTACTCACGTTATTAGCTCATACACAACGTCAATATGACACAAGTTGGAAGAACACAAGGGTGTAGAACAGATCCTAAGCCACGGGGGGGGCTTTCGCGGGAAGTTTTCCCAAAGTTTTTGTACCCCCCAAATTTTGTTTTGCCCAAACAAATTTTTTTAGACATATAATAAAATCAAAAGGATTGCCTCCTAAAAATGTATATCCCCCCAAACCTTAAAACCTGGCTACGTGCCTGGTACATAAATGCAAATACACAAGTTATCACAGGGTAAGTGTTAGTTGGTACACGCAATCGATACTGATGAGGAGCGAACATTGAAAAAAACACTAGCAAGTACTGCATTAGGTCATCTTCATATAAAAGCGTAGATAGTCAGAGAAAAATAGAGATTTGTAAAATGCTTATCACAATTCAAGTGTTTGCATAAAAAGAGTTGGAGGAAGATGTGCATCTTTGAACAAACGCATGATCAGTATTTTTTTAATCAAGGTATCAAATGTCCTGACGAAATAGGTAACTTGATGAGGGCGAAGACTAACATTTCTGGAAATGCAATACAAACTTCGATAGGTACTCTTGTAGGCAAAGCGAAGGCGTTTACAGAAGACATTTTGTACTGGTACCACAATGGAAAGGCAGACACTGGCATGAAACAGGCACGAAACAAAGTGTTTTTAACTGCAGTAGAGCACTGAGCAACAGTGCCTCTTAGTTTGTTTGATATATAAAGCTCCTTGTGAGAAATTGCTTGACAAAGATGACTTCTACAAATTAAAACATCGAGTTTGAACTTTTAAAATATTATTGTAATGTCACAACAAATGCCAAAACAGGTAGTAATGCTGCGTTTGTGAATACTGTCCATGACCATCCTAAAAATGCTTTAGAGAACCACAAAAATAAATCTCCGTTCGCAAAACCGTAATGTCACGTTTCAAACATACTTCTACATGAAGAATAGCTATTGACTCGTTTCAAGTATAACCTTATGTACGCTCTGTGGCAAACCAGTGCTTTCGCGTAAACAATAATACTTGATTAAACGTAGTTCATCAAAATACTGTACTTAATCGAAAAATGCAAAAATGAAAAGCTTTCCTGGACGCTGTCAATTTAGCTGCGTTCTTAAAAGATTACAAATAGCCAATTCGGTTATATTCCTATCCGTTCAGACGACTACAAAAAGAAAAAAATCGAAAGTGAGTTTGATGTCAACAGAAGAACAAGGAATGTAGTGTCCTGCCTAAGGGTGGAGTAGTAGTAGGAGCAGTGGCGTAGCTAAGGGGGGGCGGTCCGCCCCTGGCGGCACTTTTATGGGGGCGGCACTATGGGCTATTCTGTAGGCTATAAACCTGCAAAGGCTGCATTGATATAAAAGTGGTTTTTAAAGTCGGGACACAACTCGCAGTTGAAGGACGTTTTTGATTTTGAGTAATCTAACCTATGGCATGTGTATTTGAGCGATTGTTATCTTAACCAAACAATAAATAATCGTGTATCAAGGATCAGGGTTGCCAGGTTGGCCTTTTTTAGGCCAAATTTCAAAAATTTGGCCTCGTTTCAAGTTGGTTGGCCTTAAAAATTTTAGTTGGCCTTCTGGCTTTCTTTGGCCTAATATCAAGTCGGTTGGCCTTAAAAAGTTCGTTTGGCCTTTTTTCGCTGAAATAGGTTCCTATGAAGGAAAATATTACTATTCTATTTTTTCGGCAACACAATTGCAAAATCGTTCTGATGTTAGTAATATTTAAGATATGCGAGTTTCGAAGGAAAGTTTTGCGTAATAACTGGAAATGTNTGCACTCGCTGTAGTGTGTATTGTGTTGTAAGCACTAAGAAAGCACAACGCTTGCAGACAGATCTGCANCTCCGCGATAGAAATGCGACAATGACGTCAGGGCCAGGCTTGGTGGTAGTAGCTTTATGAACCTGTTAATGTAGTCCGCGCACTTACTCTGATCTTACTTTAGTCTTTTTCGATCATTTCACATCTAAGCTTTTGCTTACAAATTTCCTGGACCGAAGATTCAACATGCGTCGCTGACGCGTAATCGATTTCCCAGCAAAGCAATTTGCGATCAGGTTCGGTTGTTTCCCTTGTGGTGTCTTCATGACGTCAAGAAGTGGAAGGGCTGCAATGATTCTGGTGGTAAGTATAGAAGTTATTGGGAGATGACTTTCATATGGGTGCAGAAAGCTGCCGGTGGATCAGTATGCAAACTGTCGCACTGTTGTACCCAAAGTGTGCAATCTCATAAACCATGAAAAGTCAGAGAAGTATCAGTAATAATGAGCTCCAGTTTCAACACATTGCCAAGCAAGAGTTAATCTTATCGTAATTTCGAAGACATTTTTTTGATATTCTTGTAATTTAAATTTTTCTATTTTTCTTTGTGGCAAAGGAATGTCAATACCGCAAATAAAGTTTGCTTTTTTCTGGCCTTTTTTAGCACTATTTGGCTTTTTATTGAAATTTCATCTGGCAACACTGTCAAGGATGTTGTATCAATAGGCATTTTTACATGACGCTGCAACACGGTTCTCAACACGTTTATCAACTCACTTGATGTCAAATCTTACTGATTCACTACACGGTTGAACGTTTGATCCAGGCGCGGACACAGGGGGAGATGCATCCCCCAACCAGACCTAAAGAGCTGTTGACATGACACTTGATTCATTGAAAATCATCGACAAAAATATATTTGTACTGCACATTACTCGCTAAAGATGCAAAAAATCAACTTATGCTAACAATTAGTCAAAAACGCTTCTTCGTTTCATTAGATGAGCTAGCGTTGTTTATGGAACCTGATATAAAATAGTTAATGATCGCATGGGCGTCCGCAGGGCACGGGGGACAAAACGGGCATTTGCACCCCGCCTGGAAATTGGGAATG
>JGI24159J19872_10008372_pt1 | contig 13541 bp, 9 predicted proteins | sample Ectturendosymbi4_FD_19872 | JGI IMG/M metagenome (IMG submission 19872) | reverse complement strand
TTATAATCCTGCTCATCAGAGGCGTCATGGAGGAGGGTGCGATGAATGGGATCGAATTCTACATAAAGCCTAATGTGACGAAGCTGACTGAAGTTCGGGTATGTAAACTATGGCTCTGATTGTGACTTGCACGTGGCCCATAATCTTGTAGCAATCGATACACCAACTGACCAATGTTTAGGATAGAGGGACGAATAAACGTGTGTGATTTGGGGTAAAGCGAGCTTACGCCGCAGCAGCCAGTGTTTGGTTTCGACCGCAGGGCTACGCAGAACTCGCAATGTACTGCGATCAAGTGGGTTACCAGAAGTCACCAGAACACTTCTTAGTTTCATTTTCCTGAAACGCTGACAACAATGCTGCTTATAAAATTGAAAAAGAATGCTTATAGGCGAGAAGCAATGCATCTTGGTAACTCGTACGGTTCTTTGCTTGGTAGCCGTAGCTAGGCATCAGGCAACAACGCGAGAGAAGAGTGAAACTGGACGCCGAACAAATTTGACTTTTGAATCGGGTAATGCTACCTTGAACCTGGGTCTGTTTGCTCAGGCTACGTTGAAAGATCCGAAGAAACAGTGAATGAAAACTATTGGTTAGATGTAACAAAAGTTGTAGTAGATTGCAACCCTAATGCATTTTGACTGATGCAGGCAACAGGCTTTCCTTACCTAGATTTCCTATTCCAGTCCCTCGTGGCAAACTGACACGTGGCTGTTAGCCTGACGCGTCGAACCGGCAGTTGCTTTTCCCGCGTTATTCTGAGTCACTCGCGTTGTCGCGGTATCCTGCTTTTGTGCCGTCGTCCGTGTCCCAGCATGCCGCCTAAATGCCGGCTTACAGCTTTTCTTTTTATCTCTTGAAAGGCTGAATGGAATTGTCTTCATACTGAGCAGATCGCTATTGGCTAGGGCGGCAGTCAAATACAAAAGCAACGTTCGTGCCTGGTACGCGCGAAACCTAGGTTGCAAGCCAAATTAATCTTAGTGCTAACAGCAACAGTACATGTAGTATTTGCTTTACTAGAAACAAAGCTCATTTTATTTTTAATGTATGATTCGAATAGTTTACTTGTTTCCCTGGATTCGCCCAATAATAGCTTTGTTCCGTTACAGGTTTGGTCCGATGCAGCAGTTCAGATCTTTTATTCTCTCGGTGCGGCGTGGGGTGTCTTGCTGTCCTACTCGTCGCTAAATAAGTTCAACAACAATGTGTACAGGTAGCCTACAGTAGATTGTGGTTTGTTTACCTACCGGTTGCGTCACGTTGATTGCCAAAACATTGGAAAATTATTGTTTCACGAATTAAAAAGTGAAAATTAGCGATAAAAATTTGCCCCAGCCAGTGATGCACGGTAAGCGCTTTTTATTTTCTTGGTTGTAAGTGAACACTTACATAACAGGCACGGTAAACGCGTTCGCCGTAGCAGCTGCGTTTTTGCGGCTTTTTACCGGGGTTAAAGAGAAATGATCAGTTCCTGAGAACAACGTGCCGAAGAAAAATGTTTGGCATGTCTTGCGTGGGTTAGCGCTTGGATCCGAGATGAAGTTAGATTCTTTTTGGGGGAATTTGGTGGCTGGGATAGAAACCTGGCAAGAGCAAAACAAACTTAATGAAATCTGCTTGTGTGCGAGCACCCTTGCTACAAATTAAGGAATAAAATTACTGGAAATCTGTTCATGGGTTTTGTAAAACGTTGTTCATGCACAAATCTGCAGTGTCCCCGTTCCATGGCTTATACTTTGAAAGCAACGGAGTGTGAAATGGTTATGATGAATCGAAATACAACTTTTCACAGACAGATTTTGGTGCATTTACCGCACGTTTTTAAACCCTAGTTAAGCAGATTCTTTTTCGTGCTTTTGCCTCGCAATGGAGCATGAAAACATTTGTAAAGTTTTCACTTACGTTGGTGAAGTGCACAACCCATCCATTGCAATCCACAAACCTTGTTTTTCTGTTGAATGAATTCGTGCACAGGAGAAAAGGTCCTCAAGAAATCAGATTTCTCAGTTTTCGCTTCGTGCGTTCCATCGTCGATTTTCGCCAAATTACAAGAAATATTTAAAGAGCAAAGGCAACCACTTGTTCTTTGTCTTTTTCAGAGATGCTCTCACCATCACCTCCATCAACTGCATGACCAGCATTCTCGCTGGCTTCGTCGTTTTCTCGGTGTTGGGTGCTTTGGCGTACCAAACCGGGCGTGACGTCAAAGACGTTGTGGACCAAGGTACTTCATCTGCGCACCTCTACTTTCATGGCAGTTGACCTCATCTGATCTTTTCTGTGCGGTAACTTGGGTCGAGTAGAAAAAAAATCTGACTCAATCGTCGTATGGAAAGATAACGTGTTTGCTGTATCTCGTCGCCAAACTTGGAGCAGGATGACTCCTGGTCCGATAGGCATCAGGCGATGCAGCAATCACCTTTATCTTTCCACGCTTTCCGTACGAACGATAAATATTCGCCTGCGTTGTGCGTCATCAGGTGTTATCACACGTAGTTCGCATCTTCAAATCGCTGCTCACCCAGCAGATAAAGAAATGCTACTCCTTGCAGGTGCCGGTCTGGCTTTCGTCGCATACCCTGCAGCCGTGGCCAATCTTCCGATTGCGCCACTCTGGGCCTTCCTCTTTTTCTTCATGCTGCTCAACTTGGGTCTGGACAGCCAGGTAGACGAGTGCACGACGGGCGAGCGCAACGCAGTGGTTGAAAAACGTCGAACTTTTGCCAGGAAGCATATGCGAAATAAAATAACCGGTTTTAGTTGCAGTCTTTAGGTGTTTTAGTTCCGTAAAATAAATGTATTGAACACGTGAAAAATCGTAAGTTAGTTTACCAAGCAAATTCCTCAAAATTGTTGAGTTTGACGCAGCACATCTGTAACGTTTTGAATCGTTGACAAAATTCTGCTAAAGTTTTCGTTAACTGTTGTTCTTGGGAAGCATAGCGACCAATGCGTTTCGATTTTTTCAGCCACTGCGTCCGCCATTCGTTTAAACATTTTATCAGCAGCTGTTCGAGGTATGTTTGTTAGTTTTGTCTGGTAGCAGGTGTTGTTGTAGGTGTATTATCAGATATTTGGCTCAGACAAAGTTTTTTTCGGTCGCGCAGCGGTTAACTTTTACACACAAAGATATTGTCCCGCCGTTGTTATGAAATACTTTAGATTCGCGATCAATAATAACTTCTATTCAGAACAATTGGTTTGATTTAGTAGATCTTTGAAATGGGTTAACCAGGGTGAAAAAACATGTCTCAAGTGGTTTATGGGGTGAAGGAAATGCTTGCCTACTTTCTGAAGCCGAGTTTGCCTCGCTCGCTTCCAAATTTGACCTAAACCGGTAGTGTAAACTGAAATATGTTTTCGCAATGCTGAACATGACAGCGATTTGTTACAAGCTTCACTGCAAATAGGGTGAACAATTCGGTTTATTGGCTCAACTTACCGTTTGTCTTTCATGAACCTTTCCTGTTGTGCCAGCACCAGTATTTTGGTACTAAGTGAGCTTGTGGTCTCCTTACCCTTCTCTTGTCAAACGATGTAGCGGTGTTGTTAACTGGTATCAAAGGCTCGAATAAATGGAGCAGGAAGACTCCTAGCTAAAGAACGAAGCAAGCATTTAAGGATTTTCTGAAAATCCTGGTCGGAATTTTGCGATTTTAAACCAAAACATACTTCTTGCCTCGAGCTCGGTTTGTTTATTGGCAGAAATGTGTGAAACGTCCGCTACAAATTTGCTGGATTGTTTCACCAGTAAACCTCCCAATCTGTGCCAAGTAGCTGGCAACGACGCTTTGTTTCGTAGGATGCTTTTTAGTATCGTCGCGCCTTTTTCGTCGATACGCGTCGTCGTATCGACGTTCAACAAAGATCTGTTTTTTCTCTATTTCAGGCGTCAACATTTTTTGTTTGCCATTGCGTTTGATGTTTTGTGGCCGCAGTGGTTCGTGCGTATGGAAGTGAGATTGTGAGTGCAGTCGTGGTACGTGTGCTTGGGATGCCTGCTGTTGTCGTCTTATCAATACACGCATTTGTTTTTATTGCATTGCATAAAAATTTCATAAAGCTGTGTACGTTTTGAAGAGCGAGATAGAAACGGATCATATTGATTAAACATGTTTCTGCCAAAAAAACTTTATCTTTGCTAGCTTTTCGCAAAAACATAACGCTGACTTAAGACGATACTAATGGTAAAAACCTGGTTTCAAGATGCTTGTTGCCGAATGATTTCTACGAAACGAAAGTTTTTTTGAACAGCACTGCGCACAAATCAAAGCCTTGCCAAATTCGACGAGTAAATAGTTTTGTTTTAACTACACTTTGAATGTTGTTCATTTGCCAGCACGGGAAAAATCCAGCCAAACTTATAAGAAAGACCAAGACAAAAGTTGAAATCCTTTTTTTATTTTAAAGATTCACTGAATTCTGTGGTAAACATATTCCGATGACTGTTTTTGTTCTTCTGCTCAACCTCAACATGAGGTTGTGTGTAAATGACCTTTCATAGTTCTAATATCGAGATCCGTATGGCTATTAATCTGCCTGTTTAAGGTACTCCACTCCATTTGTCTTTAGGTCAAAAAATATATTCGTTATCCTTCTGTCGTACAAGTAACAGTACGGATCTTGGATGACATTACGCATGTCGCCATTGAATTATGGGCGCCACTAGCATGAACAGTTCAAACTTACAAGCTTCACAATTGTACTTCGATTTTTGGTTAGATAAATTTTCGCTCCATTTCTTTCAAATGAAAGAAAAAAGCTAGTAATGGGACTTATTAAAAGCATTGAGAGCCTTCTATCTTGAAATCCGATAGATTCAGAAACACGCGTAAATCCTGTGCGTGCTTGTTTGTGGGTATGTGCGCGTGTGTGTGTGTGTGATCTAACCGGAATTTTTTCCTTTATCCATTGTGTCCACTAGGGCAAGGCCTGGGCTGCAACTACGAGTTGAGCGCGGTGGTTCCCCGACTCGCACGCCCTTGCCCTGGTAGCCGGTAAACTATGTCTCAAAAACTAACTTTATAGTACCGTTTGCTGTTCATGTAATTGCGTGCCTTCACAATGTCGTGCTTATAGTGATAATTGCTTTGTTTTTGTTCGACTATGGCGCTCGTTGTTTCTTACTAGACTGCCAACAATAGTCTGATTCCCAAAGCAAGCTTTAGCAGATTCGCTGACCAGCATCGATAGATGATTTTATCCTTCAATTTTTTATTATGACTGGGTGGGAATGTAGGAAGGAGCGTGCGAACTCTGCTCGAGCCTTGTTTCTTAAAGTCGATCGCTTGGCAGAGCTTCATCAGTAGATACACGCAAAAACAACGCTTTTGGCACAAATAAACACAAATCCAGACATTTTGCACGTAAATAATCTAAAAGTGTGCCATAACTTAAAACAGCGCACTTATTAATCCGAGTTCGCTTCAAACCAGAACACGACCTCTTGGATTTTTCATAATCCCACCACTTGGCCTGATGCCAGCCTGTCGTTTCATTTGCTCTTTTCAAAATTGCAGCTGTCGTCATTCGCGCTGCATGCGTTGTGCAAAATTAATGAGTGTCTACACAGGGTCGTCGCCGGCGGGGGGGCAGTGGTGTCCGGCCCCCCATTTGAAATCGGTGTCCCCCATTTCACGTATGGGTCCCCCGGTTGCTGCATACATCCAATACTGTATTTGAAAAATGTGGTCCCCACTTCTGGTTTTTGGCCCCTCCATCTGGTTTTTGGCCCCCCTGCTACTAAATCCTGGCGACGGGCCTGTGTCTACATGGAATTATCTTCTTCGTCCATGAACGCCGCCACAAGGTGCTTCCTCCGAAAAAGCAATTTGATCTTTGCGAATTCGTCAGAAACATCGGTTGCTGGCAGCGAAACTGTTAAGGCTTACGTGGCGATGTACAGTTTTGAGAAGAACTAAAAAAGCTGAAATCGATATGTGCGCGTTCGTTGCAACGACCAGCCGACACCTCCCAGCTGTTCAGGCCGCTGGGTTTGTCCGTACAGAGCGTTGTTTTTCATTCGGGGCCATGCCGCAACCGCAGCGCCTTTTCTCATGTGAGTCTTTCTGATTCTCATTGGAATTTTTAGGCTGTCGTAGATTTTGCCACCGGAAAGTGTGAAGCTTGTGGCTCGACGATTAAAAGCCGGTGACCCGAAATTAGCGCTGAGCAACAGCCAATGTTTTGTCCAACTCGGAAGGGGAAGGGGACTCCATGTTGGATTTTACGTAGTTAATGCAATGCGAACGTATGAAGCTGAATGAGATTAGTTTAAATAGTTTGCTGTCGCTTTAAGCTGCGACACTACTGTAGTTTCAAAGCTTGATTCTAAAACGTGCTTAACAGATTTGAGCTTTCAATTCGCAACCAGTTCAAGTTATTTAATTGATTCGTTACCCTAGAGCAGAGGGTGTCAAACTCAAACACACAGTGGACCAAAATTTAAACTTGGACAAAACTGCGGAACGACATTAGAAAAATTCTTCCTCGCAAAGAAATTCAATGAGCGCTGCATCAGCGCCACGCTCAGAGACCTGCGTCGTTGCAACGAATCAACGCGTCGTCGTAATCGCTGAACATTTGATGTCAGAGTTGCTTTTTCGTGTCTCACATGCTTTTCCGCAAACGGTCAACACAAGCCTCAATAAGCGGCCCAGTTAGTTCCAGAAGATGTTGCTTTGCATGAGCTACAGACAATTTTTCACGTCACTTGTAATTGCTTCGAATTTGCTTGAATAGATTTGTGCCTTCCTTGCCTAGTTACGGGTCGGCCAGCGCAAATCGTTACGAAATCGTTTTGATTGTCATTGGTGCAAAACTTGCTAAGGAATGCCGTTTCCCTGGTTTTAAATTTTACAGATTTTGCGCTGCACTGGTTCAGAATAGTTTTATTGTAATTGGGCTAACGACGTCGGTTCCTAACACGCTCTTCTGGTCATGAAAACATTGTGCTCCGTTCGAGCTTTGAACAATTTTGTACACCAATGGTTCTTAAAATGTTGGTTGCAATGCCTGTCCTTTTCAAAAAACAGTTTCTGAAAAATTATAACGTTGGTACTGAAAAGAAACGATTGGTGAACGAAAAAGCTTGGAACTCTTCTCTGTTGCAAATATCAGGCAGCATTTGAGAACTCCTGGTCCAACACAGCAGTGCTGTATCGGAGCATTCGCAGAAGTCTTGTTACCCGATACCTCAAACCACAGGCCCATTGTCAGAAACAGTTTCAGGAAAACGCCGAGGTTTCGTGTTAAAACAATTTACGCCCTGATAAAGTTCTCCGTATTTACGTGAAACCGCGACAAGCTCTGTTGCTCGCATTCAATTTATTCCTTCTCAACCTCCCTGAGAAACCCGACCTGCTGTTTTGCCGCAATGCACGTCTTGTTTGGGTTTGCTGTTTTCGTTACGACTGCCGTCTCCCACAACCGTTGGTTCTGCAGCCGCAGTGTCGGTGTGGCCTATCATTTCCAGCAAAATTCCCGTTCAGATTTACTGAATATCGCCCGACTGATGCTAACCTGTTTTTGTCATGTTTAACACATGTACAGGCTTGACGATTGGCACAAAAACCTGAAAATGCGCAATGATTTTGGGCGAAAGGAAACCGTCATACCTGTCTTAAAACAACTGTCTAAGAAACATCGTTTTTGTTCTGTCCAACTTTAATTCATTATTTCTTAAAATCAAAGCGATCGAGCAGTGGTGATCCATTTTTACTGGCCATTATCCAGTTATAGGTAAGTGACAAGCGGCCTGAAAAGTTTCCAGAAAAATTGGTTATTGACGGCGTTGAAACTTTACAAGGAGGTAAAATTTTACGGTACGAACACCAAGCTGAAACATACGCAGAAACTCGTGCTGAGTTAAGATGCGATGTTTTCTGCATCTCACTAAAAAAGGTGCTGTAGATTTACTGTGGCTTGAATTGACAGGGCTTAAAACCTGGCACTGCCGATTGTGATGTATCTTTGGTTGATTATGACCTGAAAACGTTTCACCGCTGGTCAAGCAGCTTGAAGTACGTTGCAGTCACGTGCGAGCAACTTCAGCCTAAAACCCTTGCGATATATTCTTGCATTATGCGTTACGCAGCAGGCACATGATCATACTTGGTGTTGATTGTTCGCATTTTATGCATTGCGAGTTTTCGCGTTTAACGTCGGCAATGCCGGTTCAGCCGTTTTGAAACTTTAAAAAGTGCCTCTGAAATCTGCTTTCTGCAACTGTTTGCATCTGTACCTGTGAAAAAGTCCTCTTTTCTCATCACCCTGTTTTTCACCCGATGTACCGCTTTTTTTTATCTCTAGCATTTCCGCGCCTTTCTTTGCTGCAAAACAAATGTTTCACAAACGAGACGCTCTTTTCTTGTGTGACGTCAACACCTACTGTGGGCGCCTCGTTGTCTCAAGCTTTTTAATATGCTGGGCGGCGTTGAAGGCGTTCACGGCGAAACTCCAGTACGGCTTGTGGTTGATTCCATCTGCACTTGTCGATCTCGGACGTTTTTCCTTGTGCATGGTTTGCAATGCAAAGAGAACGCTCTCTTTGCATTTCAAGCGGTTGGTTAACGGGAAATGCTTTCCAGAGATCACCTTTGTCATGCAACGCTTCTTGCGCAGTTCTGACATTGTTGATCTAATCGGCGTGTAGTGCTAATTAAATTAACGTAGATGGCAGCCAATCAGTAGAATTCATTGGTTCAATCATCTGACTTTTCCCTTGTGTTCTCTTAAGTTCGGAATGATCGAGGCGGTGGTCAACGGTCTGCTGGATGAGTTTCCAATTTTCCGACGGAACCGCGTCAAGTTCCTCGCTGGTTTATGTTTAGTGCAGTTCCTTCTCGCCATACCGATGGTAACGGAGGTGAGCACCCTTTGTATAAAACGGTTGCAATTGTTTGATGCTGTTTCTATCAATAGCGTTGTGTGATCACCGCACAGCTTTTGTTCGTCGGCCAAACTGAATTTCTAGGTCAACAAGTCTTGTTGATAGAAATGATACGTGAGAGGAAACACAAACCAAAACGCATCACGTAGAACGTTACAATAGAAACCATATAAAAGCATTTTCCTGAAATATCTTTTGCGGTATTTCGTACAGTTAGGCGTTGGCAATCGTTCAATCACGCCCGACTGACTGGGCTGGTGTAATTTCGTCGGCAGAGCAACTGCATCCGCAATCAATATTCCGTGTGCGGTCCGAATGTGATTATGGCCGCAATGTGATGGTGATACTGAAACGTTTGCTTGCAGAGTGGAATGTACTGGGTCACTCTCATCGACTGGTACGCGTCAGGCCTGTCACTGATGATCGCTGCTGTATGTGAGATAACGTGCATCGCCTGGATTTACGGTAAGATCTTGGTCTGCACTGCCAAACCTTACACTAAAGCTTCAAGCATTTTTACCTTTTAAGCCACCTTCATAGAAAGCAAAGATGCCCTATCTGTGCGTGGCAATTTGAAACATCCGTGAACGCGTATGAAACGAATCAAAACGAACAATTTAATTGTTACGTCGTAAATCTACAGCTTTACAGCTTCCACTGCCGTCTTTAAACGTTAGGCATATGGACGTGACGTGTAATTCTATGCCCTCTGGTACTGCACAATGTTTTAACGACGTTTCCGTGGTGCCTGATGTACGTTTTGTGCCATATCTTGAGCTGCTTCCATAGATCGACTGCGACGCTTTTATTCAGGGAAGACATTGCAGGAATGTTTAGGAACTTTGTAGAGTCCTTTCTGTTTGATCGAAGCAGTATCTGTTTGTTCGGTGGTAGCAAAAACACGCTTTGACATTTTTTTCTCGCTGCAAATTCGTTGCCAGCAATTGCCAGGGGTTTTGGTGATACTAGAGACGTCTACGTACATGCTGTTCAATCGCGATTTACGAAGCATCGCAAATACTGTAATTTATTCTTGTTCCTGATACTCCTGCTAGGTCAAAGAGTAGCGAAAAAGCGCACATGAAAGCACTCACGATATGAGTGATAGACGGTAAATGGAGAAGAATCTGCTTTGGCGTTGTCTCAGACTTCAACACTATCGATCATCTGGCAGATGAGATGCTTTCAAACAACGCTTGTGCTCAATCAGACTGTAGACTGTCTGGCACGTAACACTCTTCTCTCTGCCTTTATCCCATTCCTTTAGGAAAATTTCTGTCATTATGCGTCGAGCTAGTGCTCTGAAGTCATACGCGTTAATGACCTGCTTCGGACGTCATTCGCACCCCTGTGGGATCGCAGCAATTAAGGTCACACCTTACGGCGATAACAGCCTTGTGCTGGGAAGCACGCATACGTCGACCGAGAGTTCAACAAACCACCAGAATGTGTCTAAGTCTGGTTGAAACCAGTATCTGTTTAAGCATTTGTCGCGTATGGCTTGCGAGAATTTCAAGTAGAGTCGTCGCTAGCGGGGTAAGAGCGTCCGGGGTCCCTCATTTGTGGTGGATGGCTTCGAAGTAGAAATAGCGAAAGACCTTTTTTAATCTTTCGCCGAATTTTCGCCCCGTTTTTTGTTTGACCTCCCGTCAACCCAAGCTTGGCCACGTGCATGTAACAACCTTCTCCCACTGTTTGGGGAAGTTGTATTTCGGCAACAAAAGCGTATTTTGCAGGTATTTTATGTTTTTTTCGACTTGCATCGGAAGCACCCCTATTTATTTTTTTCTTTTTGCTTCCTCAGGAGTTGATCGTTTCTGGTACGACATTCAGTGCATGATCGGTTACCTTCCCAAGTTGTGGAGATGGTGGTGGTTCGCGTGGAAATTTCTCACACCCACCTGTATTCTGGTGAGCTTCCGGACTGCCACAAATGCTGCTTACAGGGTCGCAACCAGCTGATGACTTGTTGTTGTACCATTTTCGGGTATGGGGCGGAAAATGATTGTAACTTCTTGTTTTTTAATCACGGGGGGAGATTGCCTGGCTGCTTGCGTCAATTAACCTTTCCGCATGCAACCATTTTTGATTGCTTGGAGAGTTGCGAAAAAACGCTGTAAACCGCCATTTCTGTTTTGAATAATTAGGGGACTTGATTTCCACAAATCTGAAGCTCAGTATGAGATAAACTGACGAGTGGAAGCGAGATGTGCGAATCCTCATTCTCATCTTTTCATTTTATCATTTCATTGTTTCACCAAAAACGTGATTTTTTGATTTGATTCAATACAACCTATTGTTTTCGTTGCAGCTTTTGCTGATCACCTACGTCGCCTTCTACTCTCCGGTTACGTACAACGGGACCAGTTTTCCAGCTTGGGCAGAGGTGGTTGGTTGGTTGTCTGGTCTCCTGTCGATCTTGTCCATACCTGGATGGGCCATTTACCAGATATTCAACCACCCAAGGGCGAAGGGATCCCTAAAAGAGGTACGTGAACATTAGCGTATTCGCCTTTGCTTTTTTATTTTTGTTTTCTTGTATTTTTGATGGTTTTTCTTCGTCTTTCTTCGAATAAAGGACCACGATAAACTGAACACATGCTAAAATCCTACCACTATCACCGTGTGCCTCAAGCAGTGTAAATGCAAAGTATGGTCCGCATTGAGCTTCATCTGAACATAAAACGAACACGGTCAGAAAAATTAGGTTGTATAAAATGTTTTAGACCCTTTTTTATTTGAACTGAAGAGGGAAATAGAAAATTGTAACGCAATAGTTCACAAACAAATTTCCATTGCAGAGAGTGTCGGCCCTGACGAAGTGCGATCCGGACTGGGGACCACGTGACCCGAAGGTCTCCTACAAGTACAGGAGCAAATTGAGCGAAATCGAATGCTTAACTGCCGTAAAGCACAAAAGCAATCGGGACGACATCGAAAGCGATCAATCGTCGAACGTCTCCGATCCGCCCTCTTACACGACGTAGTCTCGCTGTACTGAAGAAGAATTAAAGACTTATTGATCTGAACTTCAAACCTTCTTTTTAGAAGCACTGCGCCAGCTCGCACTGCAAGAAGAGACTAAAGCTGAATCGCACCGTCTATTTTTCGTATCGAAGAGTTAGAGGCAGTGCGGCAGCGGTTTGTCGTCAAGAAGGTGCACTGGGGCCTGTGAACGGTCCCGGGCGGGTGAGACCCCTGGCCCGCTGTTGTTCGCTGAGTTGTCTGATCGACGGACATGTGAAGCCTCAAACGAGACGTTTGCTTTATTACTACACCAAAATATTAAAATAAAGACAACTGTGACAAACACGTGTTGTGTTGTGTTTCTGAACGAAAGCTGGCCAGCAATCAACACGGTCTTTTCGCCATTCTTCAGGTTTCTCACTGAAATTCAGTTCATTTGAGTAATTGAACCTGAGGCGTCAATATGTTGCGGCCAAAGCCAACGGGCCCCACCCTACAAGGTTATCCGAGATTCAGTTGACGCTAGTATGCGAAACCACGTTGGTCAATTTGATGCAATTGCATGCTCTCCCCAAACATCTACCACGGCCCCTCAAGTAGCTTCCTTTTAATTTTTTTCACATTATATCACGCGAGAATGCAAACAGTTTTTCTGAATTTCAGGGCTAACTAATGAAGGTACAATATTCAAGCGTAAGTTGTTGGAATTTAGGCAAAGGATTTCTTGAAAGAACTTAAAAAAATCTGTTATTTCCTCATCATCGCAATAACACAATTATACTTCAAAATTAGATTTACTGCAGATGTGTAGCATCAGCGTAGCACATGTGCGTTCCATTCGCAAAAGTGCATTGTCATCTTTCGATAAAGCGCCATAAAAATCCGAACGAGTAAGTTTACTGTCCCGCCAACTTTGCACCAAACCTGTAAACAATGCCTGGAGATGAGTGGACCGCTTTTCCGAATAGAGAAATCCCTTCTGCGATGGCGCACCATGTGATCGGAATGCCCCGAGAAAGAGTGGCGAGGCAACTGTTACCGCAAGCCCCAGAACTTCATCAAGGACCACGCGACGTGATTACATCTCCAACCTGACTTCGTCGCGTCTTGGTATCGAACCTGCAGAGCAGTCCCGTCGCCAAGGGGGGTGGGCTTTGGTCAGCTTAGCCTCCCCAAGCAAAGCTCCAAGACCCCCCAAATTGAAACATGAAACACTATAAATAAGCAGAGGTTTTGGCAGTTTTTAGAATGTCAAGCGCCCCCGCAGAAACGCGAAGCCCCCCTACTGAGAACTTTCTGGCGACGATTCTGCTGCAGATCTATCAGAAATTGCTGAAAATCGTCAAATGCTTCAAGGCCTAAAACTGCTGCGGCTGCCACAAGTCTTGGTGGAAATGCAAGTTTTGAAATTCTGAATGAATAAAAACAGAGTTCCACGTATCCAAACTTACTCTGTGAAGCGCTTCAACGAGAAATAATATAACAATACACTTGTGCCATCTTTCTCGTCTGTTGTGTAGTTGCCTCTCAAGAAGGCAACGTATAATTATGCGCAGATCAGATCAGTGTGCTTGATACAGAACCAGAGGTGAAAGTAAGCCGGAACGGCCCGGAACGCCGTTCCGGTAAAAGAATCGTTGCCGGTACGGCGTTCCGGTTAGAGTTTCAAGTACACTAATAT
>JGI24159J19872_10008371_pt1 | contig 13541 bp, 9 predicted proteins | sample Ectturendosymbi4_FD_19872 | JGI IMG/M metagenome (IMG submission 19872) | reverse complement strand
ATGCAACGACAGCATTCCTCGCAAGCAACGTCTACGCTGGGCAACACCCCAAACCTCAACATTGGGTTCCTACACCAAAAGGAAAACCCTACAATAGGAAGGGACGAAACAGAGAAAGCTGACTTTGATGTAATCTTAGACGAATGTGCTTCGATAAAGGCAGGGAAAGTGTTGTCTTAAATAAGCATGTTGCAGCATTTAAACAAGAAAAAGCTGGATATATTGATGTTGAAATGGAATTGTGTCATTCGAACAAGTAATTCGTGCATTGCATGAAATAACTTACTGTATCATCCAAATTAAATGTGTTTTTTAAAATTATCGTTAGCAGCTGCAATACCTTGTGCGATTTTTTGTAGGATTTATAATTTGGTCAGCCACTCAAGGGCGTACGCAAGGATGGGGTTAAAAATCCCCCTTGAGCTTGATATTTTACAAAAACTTTTTTACCTTCGCAAAGGAGATTAATTGTTTTTCGCATACTTTTGCTTGTTAATTTGTGGACTTAATGCAAATACCACGAAATAAGTTGCATGCATTTCAAGGAACATGATAAATGGGTCAAAAGGTAATAATTAGGTTTTGGTGGGAATCTGGGTTATCGTCTGCATCTAGAACCTATCTCACCACTTTTTGCAGACCTTTCGTCCACTACGCATGTTTAATATTGTGTTCCGCGATAGTTCACGTCATCCGAAATAATTGTCCTTTTTTTTGTCTGCTGTGGCTGAGCAGCGCAAGCGCTGACCGCATTGACTACATTACCAATTTCTGAAGCACCATAGAACCGTTGCACGAGCTCAAATACAGCAGTTTTTAACTAAGAAGCATTCAGGCATTTGATAATGTCTCAACAGGGAAAAAGGAAAACTAAAAGTTTGTTGGACTTCTGTAAATAACAAAAAATCTATCAATTACAAAAAAGTTTTCATGTATATTTTATGCGCATTCTCAAATTCTTGTGTAGTTTAGCAAGATTCGATCTTGCAAACCGGGGTGTGCGTCAGACAGCCCAGCCGCACACTTTCTATGCTCAACTGCTGGTACTGGACAAAACATCAGCGCAGCCTCATTTTTCCGTTGTAAATTGCTCTGACGCAGTGATGAATGTGTTTTACTCCCCTGTTTTAACACGCAGCCTGATATTTTTGCAGTTGTAAACATCTGTGATGTAGCGTTGAGTTTATTTTCCTCCGATATCCCAACTTGGAGTGCTAATAGTTTTTAACGCGTTTTTATGTTTTTAACGTGTTTTTATGTTTTTGATAAAAGTTTGTTTATCGAAGTCCTGGCGTCTCCGAAGCAGAAAGATGTTGGAGCGCTAATAGTTTATATTCAGTACAATGACACATAAATAAGGGGAGTGTGTGTAGAAGAATATGCCTATTATGTCAACAAACTTCGCCAAAACGTTCGTTTAGAAACATGAATATGACGTCAAATTGTGACGTCACAAAGAATGCACACCAAATACAAATGACCACCATATGCCACTGAATGAAGCCCCCCATGAAAATTTTCTGCGTACGTCACTGCAGCCAGTACTATGTATAAATTATGATAACGTTAATACTTGAATGGTTTGATATTCTTTATAATTTACATAAATGAACAAGGGCGTACGCAAAGGGAGGGTTTGGGGGTTCAAAACCCTCTTGAGTTTGATATTTTACAAAAACGTTGTTACCTGCGCAAAGGAGATTAATTTTTTTTGCATATTTTTGCTTGTTAGTTTGTCGACTTAATACAAATACCACGGAATGAATTTGCATGCACATTTCAAGGAACATTGTAAGTGGGCCAAAAAGTAATAACTAGGTTTTGGTGGGAATCTGGGTTATCGTCTGCATCCATAAATCATCTTACCGCTTTTTGCAGACCTGCTGTCCACTACGCATATTTAAGATTGTGTTCTGCGATAGTTCACTTTATCCAAAACAATTGTCTTTATTTCGTCTGCTATGGCTGAGCAGCGCAAGTGCTGACCGCATTGGCTACATTACCAGTTTCTGTAGCATGATAAAACTGTTGCACGAGCTCAAAAACAGCAGCTGTTAAAATAGAAGCATTCAGGCATTTGATAACGTCTCAGCAGAGAAAAAAGGAAAACAAAAAGTTTGCTGGACTTCTATACATAACAAAATATCGAAAGTTTTCTTGCGTAGGCTACTTTATGCGCATTCTCAATTCTTGTTAAGTTTAGCAATATTCGATCTTGCAAACCGTGGTGTGCGTTAGACAGTCCAGCCCATAGGCGTAGCCAGGGGGGTCAAAGGGGTCATGCCGCCCCAAAATTTTTATAAAATATTGTGATTTTGTGCTTTGAGAAGCGTTTTTCTAAACAAAATAGTGTTATTCGCCTAAAATCAAGTATTTCCCCCCCAAATTTTGGGCTGGCTACGCCACTGGTCCAGCCGCACACTTTGTTTTCTATGTTCCACTGCTCGTATTCGACAAGACAATAGTCTAGCTTGATTTTACAGTTGTAAACTGCTTTGACGTAGTGATGAGTGTGTTTTTCAATGCTCAGCCTGATAGTTTTGCAATTATGCGATTATGAACTGCTGTGTTTTTGCAATTATGAACTGCTTTGTCGTAGCGTTGAGTTTTTTTTCCTCCGATATCGTAACCTGGAGCGCTTATAGTTGATATTCAGTGCAATGACACATTAATTAAGGGGATTGCGTGTATAAGAATATGAATGTTGTGTCAAATTTTGCGAAAACGTTGGTTTGGAAACATGAATATGACGCCGAATTGTGACGTCACAAACACCGCACACCAAATACAACAATTGACAACCATATGCCTTTGAATGAACTCCCCCCATGAAAATATTCTGCGTACGCCACTATAAATGAATACAGAAGAATGTTATGGTCCTTATGGATAATTCATATTTTATTTGCTGAAATGCTTCAATAAAAAATAAAGACATATTTTCTGTTTTAAAACATTTATTTTCTTAATGGTTTGTTTTTCGTAAAATTAGGCCTACATCTAGGCCTACATGTAGTACTTAATTTATTAAGAAGGGCGCACATTTAAACTTTGCCATGGGCGGCATTTTCAAAGATACGCCATTGCTCATATGGCTCGCGAGAACGACTGCGGAAAAATGTTGAAGGTTTCCTTGAGAAAGAAATTTTATACAAAGTCCAAAAGATCTTTACATACTCGAAGTGAATGCTGTATACCCAAATATATCTCTGTAATTGCCAGGTGTGCATGCACTGGCGGTAGCTAGTCTTTGTGTAGTGAGGTGTTCGTGGTGTCAAGAGTGCAACTGGGCAGCAGCTCTAGAGGGACTCGAAATACCCAGCGCCGGATTTAAGGGGGGCCCAGGGACCCCACCAAAGAGGGTCCCCCACCATGTTCCAGTGCTTAGCCATATGTGCGACATGCGCGTGCCACTTAGTCATTTTTAGCGAGAAAAGTTTGTTTTCTGAGTAAACGCCATTAGTTATCGGATGGCAGTATTTCTTATGGAAATTGTATTGTGACGAACAAATGTTACACTCTCAGGTATCCAGGAAGTCGGTCAGGTGCGAATCCAGTGCAGTGATTCTCCCCCGCACTTCTGAGAGCCGTATGCGGCTCCCAAGCGCCTTTTGTGTGACTCTCACCAGGCTTTTAATGATATACTAAGATATGATAAAAATCATAACTTTTTAATTTCTAACGTTAAGTTCTGTAGCTCGCGAATTGGAATCCTGCGTCTCTGCGATGAACTACTATGTGGGAGGCATGCCTCGCACAATCACTGCTATCGTAAGAACGGAATGAGAGGCTGCTTGTGTGTGTAAATTTGTTAATTCAACTTTTGTTAAAAATTTTGTATTTATGTTAAAACTTTTAGCGTAGCTCTTACAAAATCGTAGGTCTGGATTTGGCACCCTTTAGCTAAATTGTTGAGAACCACTGATCTACGGAATGCAAGGCCAAGGCAAAGCCACGTAGAAAGCATTAGCAGTCGTCTCCACTCGTTACTGTTAGACTTTGCGTCTGCCTTACTCAGATTTTCCCAGGTCGCATACGAGTAGCATTGTTAAGTAAGGCCACCATACTTCCTCTAAATTTTTCATGAAGAATGAAATGTCCTCCGAAGTCCGAGGACATACAAAAATGTCAAAATGTCCTCCGTTTTGCATTTCTTACTTTGCATAGCTTAATTCAGTGGCGTAACTAGATTTTCGAGCCAGGAAGGAAAACTTAGCTGAAAGGGATCCACTGGCCACTGTACGGGACTCACTAGTCAACAATCAGAAAAAAACTCGAGAAATGATGGTGAATCCGAATGTGCATGGCTATACTAAACTCGTAAATAACCGGAAAATACTCCAAAAAACGTAAAATAACAACCTACTCAAGGTCAAAAAGTACTAAAACCGATATATAAATTAAGTGAGGGTCCGGGTTTTACATTTAGTTTACCAGTGGGTCGATTCGCCGCTCTTCCCTCTGTCAGTTACGCCATTGGCTATAATGTATTGTATTTACATACAGCAAGCTGTCCCTTCCCAACTGCAACAAGATACGAGATGTTGGAGGAAATTAGTTCATGAGAGATCCTGCAAGTTGTCAAATTAATCTGTGTTTTGGTTGAGTTAATTTGTCGTCTGGAAAGACGGGAGTGCCTTCACGTGACAGTGGTAAATCCTTTTCCAATACCTCGTTGACTTTGGTATTAGAGTGCATACTACTTACTCCCAGGGCCTACGAGTGGGGCATAGGTGGGGGAACGTTTTTCAAAGTGGGGGGCAAAATAGATATCCAAAAAATAAAAAAAAATTTGTGGTTTGAATTGGCAACTGTGACGCCACAAGCATTGGAATATGACGTCATTAACTTTTGTCAGCATGTTTAAGCAAATTTATGCAATGTTTTACTAGCCTTCAACGACAACAGGTGCGTCGCCAGAATTTTCATGGGGGCAACAACCACTAAGTATCAACATTGAAATATTTAATGCCCTTGTATTTGAAACATCATCAATACAACGCGCATTTGTCTAGCGTTTTTTCCTGGACAATTGTGTTCAGATTTCAGCAGGAACATAAAAAGTCTATTTTAAATTGAATTGACGAGTTTAAAAGTTTGTATTTAGTGAAGTTCCAAGCTTTATTTTGTATGAAAGCCACCATTTGCCCGCAAAAATTTCCTGCAAAAGCCCTTATGAAAATCTCGTTGCTATAAGTGCAAGATCTGCTGTATGCTTTCTTCAGCCAATATTGCATTTGAGCAAAAAGTCATCGTGGCCGCCATTATGATTGCGATTTTTATATTTATACGCTTCTGATATATACCAACACAAGTTCAATCGAAGCCGAGTAGAGACTTTGCTCCAAGACACCGACTTCCGAAGCAAGTCTCTACAAAATGTACGCGCATATAGGACGTGGATCCTGTTGTCAACCAATTCTTGAGCGACTTGTTGACGTATGTAGCTGATAAACGTAGAGCAGGGGCCGGTATTGTGACGCAGCAACATCGGCAACCTACGGCCCGCCAAACAAAATCATCCGGCCCGCAGACCCTTTGCAAATTGTAGTACAGCCACTGCATGGTCCGTCTAGTAGGCCCGTAGCCACGGGGGGGCATTCGGGAACCAATGCCCACCCAAATTTTTATTGTGCTCCCCCAAATGATTCAAGCTCGTAAAACTAACAACTTTTGCAAATATTCGTTCTTAATCTGTTTAATTGATACTGCAACGCACAACAACCCTACACGTTGCACAAAAAGCTAACCTCACTGTTACGAAATAAATTGTACCATGGGACGCCAACATTGGCAACAATTTCGATTTGTTACATTACAGTCACTGAAGACCGTCTTTCGAAACCGTTTTCGCAGTCTCTCTGTTCGCGCGAACTACGCCATAGCACTAACAAGCGACCTATGAAAACGTCATAATTTAAAGTCCTAGCCAGTGTTCTCTCTAAGAAAGTTTTAGTAAATGTTGGTTTTAGTGAGCATGAATATTTTAAAGCTGAGTTACCAGAATCCTAAATGAATTACAAATTTGGTGAATTGTTAGAATTTAGAGTAAGTGTAAAGTCTTGTGAAAATGCGAACAAAGCAGGGCCTACACATTTACTTCAAATAGCATCTTGTTTTTCTGCTTTTCCAAAGTTCTGGAATGCTGCAAGTGCACGAGAATCAGATTTAACTGCGCAAATGGTTTGGTGGTATTGTGCAGTTGCTCACCTTAGAGAGAACATTGGTGTTAGCCTTGCTTGCACTCAAACAGAAGTTCTTGTAATAGCCAAACCAAACCCAGTAGGATAAAGTACGCGATTTAGAAGTTGACCAAAAAAGGTTATGGATTTCTGTGTCTGACATACTGTGTCTTATTGCTTACAGCAATAAGCAAGCGGCAATTCATTTTCTCAAGTGAAGTGATGAACATGATTTTAAATCTTCTTGTTCCAGCAGACAAAACCTTGCAACAGCGATCTAGTAGTTTGGTTGCAGGTTACGATGTAATTAACTCTACAATCACAGAGATTGGAAAATTAAGAAACGATGCACTTTGAAAAAATTCTGCAAAAGCTTTCACTACAGTTATCCCACCTTCCAAACATGCTCAGAGAGTCAGTTCATCTCTATTCATCTCGGAGTTTAATATGTCTCTCATCAAATATTTGCGTTCTCTTTTACCAGCATCGAATTGCTCTCTCGACAAGGAAGAATTACAATCTCTTTGCTCTTTAGTCAATTTAACTACCAAAAGTATCAGTGAAGATCTTCTCGATGCTGAAACTACTATTGTGAAAAGCATTGTCTCACCAAAGCTTCATGATGCGCCTTTGAATGAAAACACCCGCATGAATTTGGACCACTTTTTGAAATGGTTTTGGAAATATAAAGCAGTTTTTCTCACCATATACTTGCTCTGGAGCGCGGGTTTACTGTAGGAGTAGGATTTTCGACAGCCACATGCGGGTATTTCCCCCCCTGGAAATTGGGACTAAGAACCAAAAATTTTTAGTGAATCTAAAGTCAGTAGCTTAATTCCGATTAATTGATAAAATTTTTGCAATAGCGGTTTATTTTCCGGTATGACACTCACACTGCACCACTGCACAAGAGCCAGCTTCACTGTCCTGGTGTCATGCAGCTTGCACTTTACTCATATTCGCTCCTTTGCCTGCAAAGGGAGGCCTCGAAACTTGCGAGCGGATTGTTCTGCTATTGTACTTTATTGCATAACAATAACATCGCCACAAATCTTCAAAGGTTCGCTTCAAGTTACTGCAGTAGGCGTTTTGCCTCTTGTGACTGTTGAACTTAGACATCTTGGCAAGTAATGCAGCGAGACAGTGACTGCTGATAGTGTTAAACCAGGTAGTTTTATGCTGTGTGAAATAAAGCATGTGTGAATCGGTACCAATGCTTCCACAAGTTTTCAAAATCCATTTTTGTGAGTGTGACCAATGTGCCTTATTGAATATCTTCAACTACCTTTGCGCAAGCTTCTTTTCACATAGTTTAAATAAACTACCGGGCTTGTTAGAATATGTCTATGCAGGCCTATGGGAAAACGTATCGCTGAAGTTTAATTCTGACTTCAGAGTGAGTACTGGGTGCAAAGCTGTATTTGCTGTGGCGTGTTTTCATAATTCATCCGCCCAATTTTTTCAAACATGCGTGATATTCTAAATCAGGGATTCCCAAACTTTCCCCGTCCGCGTACCCCTTCAGCATTTCGATAGATGAGCGTGTACCCCTAAACATGGGCGCCGGAGGGATTTTTTCCAGGAAGGGCCCAATAGTGGATTTTCTAGGGATGGGCCAAAAATATTTTTGCAGGGGCGGTCAAAAGTGGAAAAATTAAATTTTCACCACTCGAAACTAAGAAAACAACTTTTTTTTGCAAAAATTGATGGGAAAATGTCAAATTTCAAAATCTTGGTGCGGCCTCCACTTCCGAAGCCCATGCCCCTGAAAATGATAAAAAGGCTGAGAAAGATAACAAAAATATATTTACCAATAAGCATGCAATGATTTTTGAAAATAATATTCAATTATTTTTATTTTAATATTTGAACCAGACATGAAGTCCATAGAGCGCAAGCACGCACTATCTGCACAACACAGATTGATAATAACAGACACAGAACATTTTGTACCGGCGTTGGTGGTAGGAGCACAGGAATACCGATACTTGTCGTAACACTAGGTGGCGGAACCGGGGGGGCCGCATGGTCCTAGGCTCCCCCACATTTGTTTCTGGGGTGCCTGGCCCCCACACATTTTTGCCTAAATATCGTAAGTTTAAGTAACGCAATTAGTATTGGGTCCATGTGACAAAGTAAATCGTTCACGGAAAAAAACGTTGCAGAATTTTGGCAGTATTTTGTCGATATTATTTCTAACATATTATTGGTAATTTGGCAGTGAACTTGGCAGGATTTCGAAATTGTTTGGCAGAATACACCGTGCACAGTCTGTCACCCTGCTATGGATTGGTTACCGCGTTGGTGTTGTTGAACAGTGTTGCCTGATGGTATAATGCAACACAATTTTCACAAAAATGGTGTCATTTTACATGCTTGTGTGCATGGGCGTCGGAAGGAATTTTTCCAGGGGGGCACTAGTGGATTTTTCCAAATGTTTTTCTATGGGGGGCCAAAAGTGGTGAAAGTTGGTTTTTACCACTCGAAATTAAGCAAACAGCCTTTTTTCCTGAAATTTTCAAATCCCTACTCCCCTTTCGACACCCATGCTTGTGTGTAGGAAAAAGTTCGTGCCACACCATTAAAAAATTGGCGTAATTTCAAATGTTTCAACACCATTCCTAGTAGTGAATTTTTTCTGAATCTTATACGCAAAGTGAAATACTGGACAGATCAATTTCAATTGTGTTTAAGTTTTTGCATTGTCAGACTAAATATCTATATTTTATTTGTGCATTGGCAGCAGTGGTGTAGCCAGCCCAAAATTTTTTGGAGGGTCAAAATGTTTGATTTTAGGCCAGTAACAATATTTTGTTTGGGATGCCACCTTTCAGAGCACGAAATGACAATATATGCTAAAAATATTGCGGGGGCATGGCATCCTGGGCCCCCTGACTACGCCTATGATTGGCAACACAACTGGCATCCTTACAGACAACTTGCCGGTTGCTACATATGCTTGGTCTTATCTTTGCATTCCGGTATCTACAGATATAGAATGAGTATTCAGTCATGTTACCTGTGTTCCAGACAGGCCCGTAACCACGGAGGAGCGAATCTCCCCTGCAAAAAGTTTTGCCCACCTGGAAAAATGTGTTGGACATAGTTTAAAACTACTGAACATCCTTTAAAAAGTTTGGGCCCCTATCAGAAAACTCTTCGCCCCCCTCATGGTGTCCCAAGGTGGTTACTTATCTATTAGAGCCCGAGCTGCTCTATGCAATTTAGTATTTTTTAAAACATAATTCATATCAGACTGAATGTTTTTTGAAGCAATGGATTTGTATAGAACATTGGATTTGAAGTCCAGTCTAACGGACAGTTATAATTTCAAACAAACGATAAATTGCCCAGCAACTCGGGCTAATATGAATGAGCCTAGTAAGCAGAGGACTTACTGGCGTTTACATTGCTCTGTGACGTACGTTGCTCAACAATGGAGAAGTTATCATGAGAACTTCTCATTTATTGTTACGCAACTAACGTCACAGAGCAACGATAATGCCAGCCAGAACGAAAGCAAATGTAAATTTCAGTGACTCAAGCCTCGAACGGTTTTATTCCGTCAAAATATGCTGTATGATGAGCCTGAGTGACGCTGTTAACCTGGGTCGCCCCTGTAACAACCTATTTGAATTTCAGGTGGTTCACCGATACGTTTTCATAGTGGTGTGGTTTTGTCTAAAATAATGTAATTTAGACCAGCGGTTCTCAACCGCCGGTCCGGGTAGATTTTTTGCCGGTCCGCAAAACAACGTAGTTTTTTTTGACTTGCCTTCAAAAACTGAAAATGTTTAGCGTTTATGCTGAATTCGGTAAAATCGTGGACAACGCTATGTGGTTTGGGATTGAATAGAGTGGATATTCCCGCGTAAAACAAAACTCTTGTGCAGATTCATGATTCTTTTGTACTTAGAAAGTACAATGGCAGTTATTGGTAGTGAGCAGGTTTTTAAGGTTTAGCTTAGGTGACCGCTAGGAAATTTTTCAGAAATGATTATCTGAAATTTTTACCATAAACTTTATTGTACGGCACTCGCAGCAGCTGAATCATATATATTGCGGAAAATTGAAATAGCAGTCAACAAAGCAACAAAGAATTTTGCAGTTTTTTAACAAGGGCAAATGTCGGTTATCAGAAAGGGACAACCCTCAAAGTGGACATGAAACAAGTACTAGTACTTCAAATTTACAACAAACTGTAAAAAGAGTATGTGCAGATATGTTGACAGAAGCAGGAGGAAGTAAAAAACTAAAAGGAGAATTTGCCAGTCAATATGGTAAAAAGTACTTGCAACTTGGCTTTACTGGAACTCCATGTAGTAAACAGATTCCGCGACCCTTATGTTTTGTATGCTCCAAATTTATCAAACGATGCAATGAAACCTTACTAACGTGCTCGTCAGTCGTCACTTTCATTAGAAGCATAGCAATGTTCAATGCAAGCCACTGGATTAATTATTTTCAAAGACTTTTCAGAGAGATGAGTAGTCAAAAAAAACAAACAAATAAATAAAACGATGGAAGCTGCCGAAAAGTCTCTTCTTAATGCATCGGATTTATGTTCTATTGAAATATCTAAAATAAAAGACATTCACCCTTGGGGAAATATTAGTAAAAACGTTCATCCTATTTGATTGCTAAAGAAGCTTTGAGTCCTCAAGCAGCTCAAAAACTTGAGCGTATACCACTTTCTAACGACACAGTTCAGCGATATATTGAAGATATGTTAGATACCGAGGAGAAGGTTTGAGAGTAAAAGAAGTCGAAGTTTTTGCAATTCAACTCGACGAGCCAACTGACGTGAATTATTGTGTCATTCTTCCTTGTTTCGTGCGTCATATAGGAAAAGAAAATTTCAAGGAATAACTTCTACAGTATGTTGCATTAACTTATGAGGAAGTGCCACCGGATTTTTAGATTTCTTAACGAATACTTTAGAGAGAAAGATATAGACTGTGGAAACTGTGTTAGAGTGTTCATAGATGGAGCTGCAAGCATGACTGCCTATCGCTTTGGTGCAGTTCCAAAAACAAAAAGTAGCGCCCCGAAAAATGTTGCTTACTCTTTGCATAATCCGTCGGGAGCATTTAGCTGCAGCGAAACCGCCTGCTGATTTGCAGACGCGCTGGATAACTCGGTGAAAACTGTTAATGAAGTTAGAAGTCGAGTCTTGAACTCCAGACTATTCAAAACACTGTGTAAAAGTATGGTCTCGAAGTTTGAACATGTTCTCCATACAGAAGTAGGGTGTCTTTCAAGAGGACGAGTTCTTTCGTGTCTTGTTGAGGTAAAGTGAGAAACAAAACAGTTTTAAAGGAAAAGAAACTCTCGATTAGCAGAATTTCTTTTGAATGAAATCTGGATAAGTAAGTTGGCGTAATGGGGGCCTGAGGATGTATTTTGCCTTTGAACATGCTTAATAGATCTCTGCAGTGGTTTTGCACAAATATCGTTGCACTGGGAAACACAACAGACGTATTCAAAGAGAAGCTGGCACTTTGAGATAGCTTTGTGCTGAGGGGATATGAACAGGTGTTTTTAACTTAAAACAATTATTGACAAGTTCTGATGTTAAATGCTTAAATGCTAAAGAGTTATTAAACATCCCAAGTCAACATTTGAAGGTGTTAGCTAACAACTTTGACTATTTTTTCCTTAACATGAGGATCCTCGAACTGGAAAGCTTTGGATGAACAATCCTTTCCTTGAAATTGTACATAAATGGAAAGTTAATCTCTGTTAAAAAGAAAGTCTGCTCGAAATGTGCTATGATACTACTTTGCAGTTCAGACATACAGTAAAAGTGAATCACTGTCTCAATTCTTGATATCTCTTGAAAACGAATATCCGTTTCTCAGTCTCAGTGCAATCAAAATGTTAATGATATTTTCAAGAACTTATGCAAGAAAGCTCTTTCAATATTAGCTCAAAACCCGACCGAGAAATCGTTTGGATGTCAACGCAGAACTTCGTCTTTCTGAAACTCCATTGCAGCCATATGTATCTCGCACACTATCAATGATGCAGCAGAAAACTTAACATTAAATTTAAGAAATTACTTTTATTTTTGCATGTTTATCAGAGTAATGCGCTGCGTTAAGAATACAATAGCTTTGGTTTGCAAAATGATTACAATAATCTGTTGCACTCATTGTGATTGCATGCTGCCGGTCCGTAAAAACTTTTTGCCCTTTTTACCGGTCCGCTGGTGCAAAAAGGTTGAGAACCACTGATTTAGACCTTCATATGGTGTACAGGTGATGACGCCATATTTCAATGCTTGTGACGTCACAGTTGCTAATTCAAACCACAGAATTTTTGTATAGTTTTTTTGACGTGAACTTTGCCCCCCTCACTTTGAAAAAGGTTCCGCCAGGCATGGGTGCAACACTACATCCAGAGTTGGACGTGAAAATCGCATTTAAGAAAAAGAGTCCAATCTGACTAAGTCCTGTTGTCATTCTGCGAACATAAGAGAATATCGTTAGATGAGAGCAAAGTTGAGAGCAATCTTTCCTCTAAACGACACTCACTTTCTCAGTAGAAGACCGGCAGGCACAGGTTGTCCCAATTTGCGTAAGAGTGGTCGATAGAAGTTTTTCAACCTGAAGGTGGTTTGAAATACAAAAGCGAATTCTTTCTGTTGCAATAGGTATTCACAATGTGGAAACCACTTCGCATGCTCAACGAAAACGTCGTCATCAGTTTTCCAGCGTGACAAACCACTGTCACAGTAATATCACTTTACTCGATCGCCTTGACCCAGCCAGAAAAATCCAGCTTTGGACATCTCGCTCAGCGACAGATTGGGGTGATGATGTGGCCAGTTTGGACCAAATGTTTATAATCGCGCATCTTCGTCTCTTAGATGAGGGTGACTCGGGTACAGGCAGGGAAATAATCCACTTTCTTGATTATAGCAGGTCGAAGAAACAGCTCCACCCATCTTTGTTGGATGTGTTAAGCAACGACTGATAGACTGTGGAGCAGGCTGCATGATGTAAGCTCTTTTTCTCCCAACGCTTTTTCCTCATATTTGTTTGACCTTGTTTCAAAACGTTGCGACATTGCCAATTTGTGACAGAACTGTTATCAACGGTTGAAAGAGTTTAATCGGATTGAAATCTGGGACAGTTTTCAAGGAATGAAGTGTTTCCAAGACGCTCTCAAACTGGGCTTGGTCGTCTTCATTCGGCAGAGGCTGTTTTGCGTTGACAAGTTTGTAATCAGACGATTTGTCAACAACGTAGACTACATAGTTCTTCAGGGCAAAGACACATTCGACTTGAAACGTCAGCTTCACCCCTTGGTTCAAAACTTCTTGTTGCACGGCCCACGCATGGCGCATTCGTGAAC
>JGI24159J19872_10008369_pt1 | contig 13541 bp, 8 predicted proteins | sample Ectturendosymbi4_FD_19872 | JGI IMG/M metagenome (IMG submission 19872) | reverse complement strand
TGATATTAGAGTAAAGTAACTTTGTTAGTGCTCAAATTGCTCAGTGAGACTTATATTTTCAGTGTAGTTTTTGTGATAAACTGCAGTTGAAGGAAAACGTATTTTTTTTATTTATGAAAACCGGCTCTGGCAGACCCGACGATAGTACTTACGTGACAAAAATCCAACGATAGCATTCCAGGGTTACCCTGTAGCCACAAACTCAAGAACACCTACCGCCTCAGGTGTTATTCAAGGTTTAGACGCAAACTTTCGTACGCACCTTATGAATCTTCAGCAATAAATTCTTAGCGACTGCTCATCACTGCGTTTTGCTGCGAACTGCTAGGGGTAATAGCTTTTTCGTACGACAGAGTACAGGCAGGAACCAAACTTTGTTCGCGATGAAATATTGGAATATCGATGAACTCCTTCACTTTCTTCTAGTGTGCCTCAGACGCAGAAAAATTAGACGTAATAACTGTCATTCACATGTAGCCATTATTCATGACTAAAATTATTTCACTCCATTTCTGAAATGTGAGAATTTGTACTCAAAACTCCTCACTTTGGCAGTTTGTCCATGCGGCTTGTAAATGAGATAAGCCACGACCTTTGTGTTTTCAAAGTGATCTAATATGGCGTTTCTTTTACACAACGTTGAGGTCGTCTCCACATACAGTTTCATGTTAATGTGAGCTCCTTTCTTTGCATCTATGCGTGATTTCGCCGCAATATCTGTGCGTTTTCCGTACACAAAAAAATTTGTTACTTCTTTGATCTATGTGCCATGCCATATTACTCGTTGCTTTGTATTAACTCTCACCAGCCNTATCAGTCAAAACCACGTCATTTTTGTGGGCCATTGGCAGGTACGACAACTAAGGTGGTGATTGCTCCTGATTTTATTTTCACGCACATGTTCAACGCAACTGGTCGTCCAGTTGTTGTTCNTTCGCTGTTTCTATAAACTGCACAGATAACGTCGCTTCACCGCATACATGCGAAATCTGGATCGATGGACTGCGCATTATTTTCTGACAAATCTTTTTTCTTGTCTATATATAGCAAAAGTTTGTCGTGAACATGGCTACTGTTCGAAAAAATTGTTTGTCTTGGATATTTCGAGCACTGCATCGATGTCTGCGATCAAAGCTCATCAAACTAATTGAAAAACCTAATTGTGTGCCTAGTTGTAATCCACATCACGGTGTTGACTTTACCCGAGAGCACTGAGGAATAAATGACTGAAATAATTTTTGTAACTCTTGATTATTTTGTGCGATGATTCTCTGTACAAGTGCTTTTCATGCCGCAAAGCAAATACGTCTTTGCCAAAAAATTGATGACTAAGTTTTGTGTCGTCAGTTGCTCTCCATATTGTCGAAATAAGCACGGATGAAAAGCAAAAGACATGCAGATAGAGGCGACAGGAATAAAGTAAGACAGCGAACATGCTCACTCGAAATANTGAAAATATTTCTTCGCATTTATGTACTCAGAGCCCACAAATGATTTTGCAAAAATCCGTAGACTTTTTGCGCTGTGGCGTTTGATCCACANTCTAATCGAAAGACCTTTTTTCGTATTTTATGTATATTCGTTCTCTTAGTGAAGCCATTTTCTCTTAAGGTTCCAAAGCTGTTAAATATAGATACATAGGTTTGACATGGATAAAGCTGCCGCATTGATAACTGCTGGGGCAGGTTTTACCGGCGTCATAGGCAAAGGTCTTGACCTGTATGCAAAAACTCAGGCTGCGAAACGTGAAGAATTGAAGCAGGCTCGCTGCAAGTTGCTGGAGAAAAAGCAAGAAAGAATGAACGAGGAAGTGAAACTCGAGAAAGCCAAGCAAGGTATGTGGTTTCTAATGGTATGACTTCCCACTTTTCATGCTTGCCAGACTAATTTGAAAATGATTTAGTTACCAAAAAAACTTTCAATCAAACTTTATTTTAACATTGNTGATTTGTAGAAGATTTGTAATGATATTTCATCTAAAATCTTGTTTGAAGAAATTCTGGTTGCTCATGAAAGTTTCAACGTGGTATACAGCATAACTGTTTGATATATCTCATATTTTATTTATGTGTATACTGNATAATACATATCAATATTCTTTTTTCATGTTGTTTACGACCACCTCAGTCAAAAAAGTGCCTTCGAAATGGATTTATTACGATTCAAGGTATGTTTTCAAAATTGTTTCGCGTTGGTCCATATGAAGTGAATGTTTGAAGTGTAGATTTGTTTCAGTCTTGGACAAGCTACATATTTTATGTCATATTTCACGTCACAAAGATAGGCCTATTTCTTTAAGAAATTTGTTGGTTTTTGAAGGAAAGGTAAAAATGGAAATCGCGGGTCTTACCAACGAGGAAATAGAACAAGGGGAAGGAAGTTGGATTATAAACATCAGTGGCGACGTGGACGATCTTGACAAAGCGATGAAGTAGGGAATATGTTCCAGAAACAGATAAATCGCTTCAATCGGAACTGATTTTCAACTATCAAAACTTGAGTAATCTCACGAATGATATCATTTGTATGCTGCGTTGATTTTAAATTGGATTCAAGGAAGTATTTTTTGCATAAAATAAATTATGTAGCGCACACCTGCTTCAATTACTGTAATCATTTATTTCATTGCTTCATGTTCTGAAACTGAACACTGTGAAGAGGAGCAACCGTTTGAAGCAAATCGCGTGGAACTTGTGCATTAACTTCGATTTTGAGGCTTTGAGCTTATTGTTCTTTACATGTGTGATGTGTTTTAATTTTTCAAAAACTTTGACTTCAATGCGCGATACTTTATGATGCTCTTAAGGCTAAGGCGATACGTTTCATAATCTATTGTTATTCTAACGTTCCGAACACTGCCTGTGCTTTCTTCATCGACGAGCGATCTGAAGTGTTTGCTGTTCCGTTCAAGGAGACTATAAAAAGCGTTGTAGCGCAAATCCAAATCATAAGTTTTAAAACATTACTTCTTTGCATTCCTTTTTTACTATAAATGATAAGTTCAGGTTAAAAATTTTTTAAAGATTTTGAAAAAAACTGGCAATTATTGTTCAAAGTGGGAAGCGATGCAACAAAACATGTTTTTGATGAAAATGTCAGAGAAGTGGAGAAAACGAACAAGTTCAAGGTAAAGCGCGCCCAAGCACAAAAAGTAACTTTATGAAACTGTTTGTTATACGCATGTTTTTTTATTGCGGTCTCAGCTTTCTCGAAAATAGTTGAAAAATATTTATACCACGGAAAATGACAAACACAGTGGCATGTTGCTTTAAATGGCCGATGTTGTAGAAAACAGTTACATTTATAAGGCGATACGCAAAACCCAAATCTCCTGGCGTTGTTGGTGAACGCCATAGCTTCGATTGGATTTTACTGAATGGGCACTTGAGATTTACTTTCGAAAAATGCGCTCTGACACTTTGAATGTTTTGTAGAAAAAGTTGATTATAAATGCAGTTACCTGTGAATATGGGAAACTGTGGTTGTTCTGGATCAGTGGATCTCAAACCTTCCTTGGCCCATAGACCAACGTTTTAAATTAAATATCCGATATGCCGACACCTCGTGAAAACCTAGTCGAAAATGTATTGCACGTAGATCAGTGAACTTTTTATCAAGTATTTATGGATCTCTCTGTGGACCACTAGAAATTCCAGGTTGACCACGTAGAGAATCACTGTTCTGGATACTATGTATGTCGAAGCTTTCTGCCGTCATTTACCTTTCAGTTTATTTGACCTTGCATTTATCGCAATGTCACGTTTTGATGGTGAACTTGTTTCATTTTTCACTTGTTCCAATTTGTGAGCAACTGCGTAAAAGTTGCCGATTAAAACATCCAGTTAACTCAATCGCCTCCTCCCAAATATTTATCAGATTCGTGCGTTTGCATAAAATCGATCTTATTAACGAAAGATTCATTTACTTCTGATTCATAAAAGATCACAAAATGTGTAAATAAGGAATAAGTTCGGGTTGAACAATGTATTTTAACTGATTAACTGATGCTTTAAAATGTTTCCGTTTTCTTTTCGAAAATTATTTTCTTCAAAACATGTTGGAGGGAATCCAGTGTATCTCATTGCTTTTTGATCTGTTAATGAAATTTCTTTTATTAAGATCCATTTCCCTGCTTGTGTTTGCAGACGTCCAATATCAAGGATAGATAAAAATGCTTGCTGTTGCTGCAATTGTTGATATTGTCGGATATAAGGCAGCTGCAGAGGTGGAGTCGAAAAAGGCAGAGAGGAGAGATGAACTGCAACGAACTCGAAATGCACTGATAAGGAAAAAAGAGGAGAGATGCAAAGAAGAGATGCTCCTGGAAGAAGCAAAAATAGGTCGGTATTTTATGGGGCGTGGCTTGAAGATGATGTATTGCTTTTGTATTTTATTGTTTGCTGCAGCCATATCTTTATAGTTTTGTTTATTACAATTCAGTAATACCTAAAACTCTTCTTATTTGGTGGCTCAAAAAAGTGGTAGTGTTGAACACATCTTATAACTGATTCGTTTCGAAAACGGAGAACTCAAGTACATTTCTTTAATCTTCACAAAGGTGGGAGCTTTTTCCTCACAACGTTTGTTTTCGAGGTCTCTCTGAACAAGCGAGTAGCCAGGGGGGAGGGGGGTAATGGGGGAAATTGCCCCCGCAATCCGAAAGTTGAACCAAAAACGTTCAGGTTAATCAAGCTTTTGATGTGTAAGCCAAATGAATACTTCCGTGCAAATCAACGAAACTGCACAAGGAACCTATCCAACTTTAGCTGTTAGTGGAACCTTATCACAAAGCAGTATGGTTTTACCAATTGTCCATGATTAATTAAACGTTGTGCTTAGTGTAAATGCTGGAGAATCCATATCATGGCTCACCTCTATCTGAGGTTTAAGCTCCGTGTGGAAGCTGGTGGTAATGAAATAGAATCTTGTATCTTAGCGCTTGTAATCGCTAACCGCAAATAAAAACAAGAAGTAACGCTTCTTCGCAGCTGTTTCTAGCGCATCAGCTAGCTGTATCCCACCTAATGGTGATGTAAACTTCAAGATCACCGCAAAATGTCCACTCTGATATCTTTGGCGTGCTAAAAATACTGTACAACTTACCCTGCCTGCAGCATCAGTCGTAGCATTAAATGAACATCGTAGATTTTTGTTTTTTCATAGTTTCTAAACTAAGGCAGTGATATATGTTTATATGCCTTGAAGCTCGAATGTTGGCTCGGAAGCAATCCAGTTTCAATGTCTTTTTATTGGGCAATGATGCCATAGTCACTGTTTGGCAACAATAACATTCATTATGGATTTATATTTGTGATGATTTAAACATGTGCTGTGTGACGGTGCAATCACAAATATGTGGAATCTTATTAACGTTTTCATCAATGATTTCATATACTTTGCGGGAGAGTATAAGCAAAGTTTTTTCAAGTATGCCTAGTCAGAGTCCGACCTGCAGGTCCACACAGCTTGAAAGTGTTTCAACTTTTATCAGATGTTTATTGCCACCCTATCCTACAGTAAATTTGAAATCGTTCAGTTAATTTGAAATCAAGTAAGAAGATGCTTTCTATTTTGTAAATGCTGATGGCGAAAGCGACACTGCCATGACTTACATTGATACTACCACAACTTACAGATAGCTTGCATCTCTTTTCTTGATAATGTGCATGTGACTAAAATGAAAGTAAAGCAGGGGTGGGCAAACATTTTTATGGAGGAACACATTGAAAACTTTTTTGCTACCNTGGGCCACATGTATTACATCTATAATCGCTTTAAAAACTAAAAATACGTTTTACATTAGCTAGCACAAAATGAAAGTAACTGTAGCCACTTCCGGTTGAGTATAAATGCGGCTTCGGATAAAACGTGTGGAACAACATCTCGAGAATTTTAATCTAATCGATAAAATTACTTTTACATAAACTCGAAATAAGTACTATCTATGTACGTGTGGCTGTTCTGCGCGCCGACGTTTGCCCGCCCCTGAACTGAAATGAATTTGTTCCCAGTCAATTGGATTTTGTTATTTAAATACTAACAGAATAAAAACGGATTTCAACCGCTTAGGCTAGAATGGCTAAATCAGCGCTTCCTAATTTTTTGAGTTCGACCTAAATCTGGGATTGGTGAACACTTCGCGACTAAGTTCGTTTCTAATATCAACAATCTACTCTTTTCTCACGTGCTAAACCACAGGCAAACAAGCAATAGTAACGCTGAAAATAAACAACTCCGGTTTGGACCGTCTCGGCGCGACCCTTTTTTGACCATTCGCTACCCTTGCTTGGGTTTAGCCCATACTTTGGGAACCACTGGGCAAGATAAACTAACAAACCTTGTGCTATCTGTGGCGACGCGTATTTCTTAACGTTAGAGCAGAGTCGTGGTGATGATAAATCGATTGTGCAGTCGTTTTCACAAATTCCCAACCTTTTCCACACTTTGTGAAGGGTGGGTCAAACATATATAAGTTTGTTTAGGGAACATGTGTAACTTCCCCAATTTACGATATTGTCTTTATCATATTTTTTAAGTATATTGCTAACTCTCAATAGCTAGGCTAAATTCGTTATCGTATTTGGGAAGCAAGCTTAGTGCAAGTAGCGTACAAAAATGCTACCGTAGTCCCATTTTGCAGCGTTTTAATGACATAAAATCCAAACATTTTGTAAATTCGTCGAAGGACTCTAATGTTTACTTTATCAGCTGTATACGTCAACCAGTCGCTCAAAGATTGTACAAGATCCACATCTTATATGCGCGCAAGTTTTGCAAGTTTTGTCTATTGTCAAGAAAAGCTTGCTGCATAGGAACGCACGAAATCGTGCCCAAGAAGTAAAAATACTTTGTTTTGTGGAGAATTGCTGTTAATTCTGAAAATAGCACCTCCCGACGTTTTTACAACAAAGGAATTTTATTAGTCCACGGGAGTAATTTTGTTGACCGAAAGGCACTGAAGATTAGATGTGTCCTCAGTATGGTTTTAAGACGGGCCAATAAAGACATGGGTTCAAAGGCCACCAGACGGGGCAGAATGCATAAAGTGCAAAACGTTTTTTACTGAAAGGATAAATAACTGTATAAACCTTTTGAATTAAGAGTATTTTTAGAAAGACTTGTAGGTTTTTCTGATGATGGGAAATTATCCGTGTTTCTGTAAAAACGTTTGCAAATTACCAGCGACTTCCCGAGTACAGCAGGTAGAATATAAAAGATCTGTCTTTTTTAAGTTTGTGATCATTGAGTCAAAACACTGCTGTTCTGAAAATACCGTTTGCTCTCCTTGAGAGGTTTCAGGTTTTATTCTGCATGAGTATTCTTCTTTTTCTTGAGAGATTTTTCAACACTAAAGACATTCATTCTGGATATTAGAGTACAGGTGCTGATGCGAAAATATACAACGTTGGTAGTTTTTCTGGCAAAAATCTTATATTTCACCAATTCTGTTCAAGTTCCGTGTCAGATGCAATTATCATGTCATGTGTAGCATCCTGCTTGCTTAAGTTTCTGTTTTGATAATAAGCAGAGTGAAAAAAGGCACCTTATGTTCGTAGTTCGTCACCAACGGAATGAGCACTTTTTCAGAGCCATCTTGCGGTATCAAGATAGGACTGCACATTTTTCAATCTAGAGTTCACCGCAACACATTACCAGGGAAATATGTTTTTCACCTCCGTCATTTACCAAATAATAGAACTGTCTTTGAATTAGGCTGTCCGCCAAAGGCAGATCGCTAAGAGCGAATTCAAACGCGTTGTTGATGATATGAAATAGAACAGTCGTTCGCAAAGTTGTTATCTTATTTCCCCGTTACAAACCCAAAAGCTGTCATTTCCTCCCTCAAAAATCGTAAAAAAGATAATTGCAAACATTTCACACTACCTACTGTGAAGAAACAATAGAGGATTATGAAATAAACAGACTCTTTTATGACGTAAGTCACTGCAGTTAAAGCAGTTTGTCGTTTCTTACTGTAGACCTTCCCATCTGAATCCGCATCTTTGTGCAGATTTTATGTGTTGATGTTTTCCAATAAACAAATAATAAAAACTTAAGGTTTTTTCATCCACAGCTTTCCTCCCCAATTCCTCCCTGGAACAAATTTCCTCCCAAGAATTAAACATTCCTCCATTAGTGAGCCAAGTGACATCCGTTTGAGAACCACTGATATAGGACTTTCTAATTTGTGTAGTTTGGGAAAGTACCGACATATTTCCTTAGCAAGTTTGGAAACCTGACGTTTCATCGTCTCAAGGGTATCGCCTTTTAAATTAACTCGTAAGAACGTTTGCTGGGGAAAAGAAGCAAAATTGTTGTTGCCCAACTTCTACGCCACAGCACTAGCTTCATTTTGAGGGCAACTTAGTTTTCATGATTGTGAAGTACGTTGAAACCTTCTTTTTGCAGCACCAGTTTAACGGAAAATTCACACATTACGCGTTCACAATCACACAAATGCCCGCTAAAAATGTCAGAAATTGAAATAGACCACTTGGAAATTGTGGTCAATTCAGCGTTGGTCACATCGTAATTGGCATATCCTTGAACCACTCGCAGAGTCCTCTTATCGCAAATGCTGTAACGTGACAATTTCCTGGGCGGGGGATTTCTGGTTACGAAATGCTCAGGAAAAGTATCACGCCCTTCAACGTAGTACTGTATAAACAAATGCATTACCGTGTTTGCATTTGTTTTGTCTAAAAATCAGCCTGGAGAAAGCCCATCGCATTGTTCTTTCATAAAACATTACTTTGAAAAAGACGTTATCCCTGTGTTTGGTGATGTATCCGTATTAAAAGGTGCATAATATGAAACCCGCTGTTACAATAATTAAAGGTAACGGTGTTGTGTAATGACACATTTTTTAACATTGCTGATAAAGTTTTACGCAAATTTGGGCTTGAGTTAAAAAATAAGCAAGTTTTTCCAATTCATGTTTAGATTAGCTCTAAAATGCAATCAGAATGATAACTACGCGAAAACTCAAGCAACAATTTCTGTCCAAGCTCAACTTTTGTGTAAACTCACAAACGCGTCATGCCAGCAAAAAGAAACGACACAAGTCATATTTTTTTACACACGCGGTCAAGGTCGCACTATCTCTTCCAAACTGCCGGCGGAAGGTTAACCTCACTGGCCCCTGGCCCTCAGGATGACAACAAAAACATTCATCCAGAAAACATCCTTTGTAGTTCAACCATTGAAGTATTTCAAAAACACACTTTTTTCTTATAAAATATTTGCGACCACCACAGCCGAAACCTCCCGTCGGCGAACTGTCCTAGTTGGTCAGAGGTTGTTAATAAATTCTTTCTTTCTCTTTGGGCTCCACTTGTGGCAACATTAGGTTCAGAGCAACAAGTTATGACGAAGCTCGCACAACTGCAAATTTCCCCTACTAACTGTATACGAAATAGGTTGTCTCTAATACATGCAGCAGTTCCTTCTCAATATTTTTTTCCTATTTAACCGAAATACAATGAAGTCAGAAATTAACTTCTGTTTCAAATATGCAGTGGGAACTGCAATTAGTTGATTATTAGAAGGAATTATTAAGAACTGCAATTAAAAAGTAGTTGATTGGTTATACTGTGCTTAAAACCGTTTGTGTATTTCATAATTCGCTTTTGCATTTCCAACTGCTTTAAGTTGCTTGTGGACAACGCTGTCGTAATATTGGTAGAGGAACTTGCCTGAAGTTATGAACCTTTTTTATGAAATAGAGCGAGTTATAGATGCTCACGTCGCCTGCAAAGTGCTTTTGATTACTTGACTTGCAGCAAGTTTACATAAGCCTTGAACGAGAAGTGATGTTGCACTAAACATGATGGCATACTATTCAGCCACACAGAACATATTCAAACTAAGAAATGAAGCTTCAGCAATGATGCATTTAAAATTCGGAAATTTGAAGCTGCAGAAATAGAATCTTTTTACAGAGTTTTTTAGGACTTTTCAAAATTTATTTTTTACTTTTCATATATTTTTTGGAATCCTCATAATTACCTGTAAAAATTTAACTGGAATTTTTTGGCTACGACGAAAGTTTTTTAACCTATGGGTCTTAATCAAATCATTTTAATGTTAACGTTTTCCAGATTTCAGCAGTTCTTTTGTTTGTTTTTTTACGTAAATGCTTCAAANTATTGCATTGCAGGTAAAGCCAATATTTCGGTCAAAAGTCCCAGGTTTCATCCAGACGGCTCCGCAGAAGGTCGTTGGGATATTCAAGTCAATGGACCTGAAAGTGCTATGCAAGGAGTAATGGATGCAATCTCTGCAAAGGCTGGGATGGCTTCTATTCAAAACTGAAATCCTATGATTTACAGGATCTGCTGCAAACAACAAGAACAGACATCATAAATGATGCTAAACAAACTGCAGAGTCAAATAATCATGAATATATGCCAGGGTTGGGAACTTTGCGTTTTTGCGGCCTAAATATGAAAATTTGGCAGTTTTCAACAGAGGATTGACGGCAAATGTTTGGTTTTGGCTTTTGGCGTTCTTTGAATATTTTTAAAAATTTCGCCAAATTTTGGCCTTTTGCAAGTGGTATCACATTCCGGAATTTAAACACTTAAAATGTCTCAATGTGCACTCTCACAAGCACCCTTTTCTTCCTTACAGTTGAAATTAACAGTTTAGCATTCCATACCTAGAGAATGGAGATGTTTAACGACGCATATCAATCATTGTTATGTAATCAGCCGATCGAACTACTAATTTGGAGTATATTTCCTGAACGGACCAACCCAGGGGTGGGCATTTAATTTTTCACCGGGCAACTTTGAGAAGGTCGCTTTTAGCGGAGGGCCACACCATCCAATGGAAATAGAAGCAAGTCCGTGGTAATAGTAGCAAATCTCACTTCAAGTTAGCCTTAGCACTAGAATTTATTGTGATAAGTTGGAAGAAAGATTAGGTTTGAAGATTTTCCTGAATGCTTCTGCGGGCCACTGACAGCGGTGTGGCGAGTCACATTTGACCCGCGGGCTGCTTATTGCCCACCCCTGCATTATAACTAAAGCTCACGCTGATTCTCTGAGCAGTATAGTAAGTTGATGGTGGTTTGTTGTGCACGGTGAGATCAGTCGACTGGTTGGTCTATAGTATATTTAGACCTGGTATTTGCGATGGCTTCGTGGAATAGTGTTAACGAAAATATGTGTTTATGAATCTAAATAAATGCCACGTTTGGCCTTAAAGCACGAAGCTTTGGCCGTTGATGAGAGTTGCCTTAGTCATTGCACTTCCAGCAATCGTGATTTGTGATTTGGTATTAACTGTTTTGTTAAACATTGCTTTATCTTGGTTTTACCGAAAAGCGCTATTGCATAGCAAGGTCCAATATTAGAAAGTTAGTCAAAGTAAAATGCTTGCTTTTCAACAATAAAATGCAAAACGTCTTTGATTATTCTAAAGCGATCGAATTGTGTTTGGTGTTTTGCGCAGAACGGATTGTTTAATTGCTGTGAAACCCAGGCAGACAATATTTGCCATTTTTGTATGGTACAAGATATGAACAAAAGCATATTTTTGTAATTATGTTCAGTAACATTTTTCCTTTGTTCTCACTTAACACAGGGACAAACATACTTTCAAAAAGTTTATTCTTTTGTTTAAAGTTGTAGAATTGAGTTTCATTTGTGACGCAAAGCTTGATACGCCATGGTAGTTCAATTTGAATGAAACGAGATACAAATATCTGTTATGATTTGCTAAGTCATAAAACTAGCGCTGCTCCTGCTTTAAAGATTGTGTGGGTTGCTTTCATTTGTTAATGACTGATATTCGAGTGTTTGCGCAGCTTTCAAGGAAATGTTGTAGCGCTGTTAAATAATCATAGGCAATATGGGAGCTTTAGAAAGTTTGGATCAACAAATAAGAGAAGAAAAAAGAAAAGTGGAGGAAGAAGAACAGAAACGTAAAAAATTTGCTGCTGAACGACAAACATTGGAGAAAAGTAAGCTGCTTACACCATTTTTATGCTTTTCGTTAGTAATAATATTCCATATTCGTATGCGTACAAAAGCATCCTTGATGCATGTTTTAAGTTCTGTTGCGCAGATTAAACATATTTCGGGCTGCTTGTAAGATTATGTTTCTGTGAAGTTGTTTCTCCAATAAAAATGAAGTTGAGATGTTTTTTTGAGCAGCAATATTATAACTTTACTGTATTTATAGAAGATAGCTGCAGGTGCAGGCTTAATCTTTGCGTTCTTGCCGTATCACAACTATCAGCAAAATGATAACACGCGCAAATGACAAGGATAATGAATGTAATCATCCAACAAAAGGAAGCGTGCTCTTTTAAAAAAATTGCTTTGATTTATACAAGAGATGAAAAAGTTTCAATAATGTTTGCAAACCATAAAGCTTGGTTCTTCGCGATTTGCATAAGTTCATAACTGTCAATTTTAAAATTGTTATTGTCTATTGTACATCTTCTAAACGGAATGTTTTGAAGCTGCATTGTCTTTTTGTTCAATGGTGTTTCCACATATCATGCCGAAATTTTGTTCTTTTTCATGAAGTTCAAATTGAACATGTTTTTTTAATGCAGCGACTAATCAAAATTTTGATGCTTTAACTTGTATCGCTAAAGAAGCAATATTTGTCACTTTGAAAGCAAAAATGTTGTGTATCCTTGCGAAAAAAAACAACTGGATTAATAAAAATATAGTTGAAAAAATAAAAGCTGCTCTTCAATTTCAGCTTTCAGAATCTTTATCATCATTTGTATTCACCACATTTTGAATACGAAACAACAGTGCTACAATTCAACCTACTCAATAGGCTTAATTTCTATTTATCTTCTGTGTGTTTTATCATCTGTTGAATCAGGGTTTTAAGGCGTTTTAGGGACGCGATTCGGTTCCCTAGAATTTCCAATCGGTTCCCTGGAATCAGAGAAAATTATCATCGGGTTCCTAAAATCTGAGAAAATTGGGTCCCTAGAATCAGAGAAATCGGGTCCCTACAGATCCATACCAGGTACCTAACATTTTCCTAAAAAAAAACTGGAATAAGTGTTTCTACCCCTGTTTCTTCCATTTTTTTCTCTCGATGGAGAGCTGGAGCTTTTCCTGACGTGTGAACGAACAGAACTCTAAAAAACATTCAAAAGGTTTATACGGGACCGTGTGGGCATAGGTGGCGGAACCAGGGGGGTGCATGGGCCTAGACCCCCACTTTTATTTCTGGGGGGCATAGCCCCCACTTTTTTGCCTAAATATTTGTAAGTGTAAGTAAGACAATCAGTATTGGATACAGTGATAAAGTAAATCGTTTAATGAAAAAACCGTTGCAGAATTTTGGTAGCATTTCGTCGACTAACATAATATTTTTTTCTAACATATTATTCGTAATTTGGCAATTAACTCTGCAGGATTTCGTAATTGTTTGGCAGAATACACTGTGCACCGTCTTTCACCCTGTTATGGTGTTGTTGAACAGTGTTGCCAGATGGTGTAATACAACACAATTTTTCACAAAAATGGTGTCATTTTACATGCTTGTGTGCATGGGCGTCGGAA
>JGI24159J19872_10008368_pt1 | contig 13542 bp, 10 predicted proteins | sample Ectturendosymbi4_FD_19872 | JGI IMG/M metagenome (IMG submission 19872) | reverse complement strand
AGTTTTGTCAGCGTTTGTATCGCGTATAGCTCGATTGGTATTTTTAGATGTGATCTTTTCCATTTGAATTTTCTTCAGTAAAGTCATTCAGAAATCAGATTCCTATTGAGTACTTGCGCAAGTTTGTACTGCTCCCATGCTAAGCAAATCAGAGAAGATTCTATGATGAGCTTTAATAGCAAGCAAAAACCACTTTGCCAACTAGCAACCGCAGAGCTCTTCCCCAACGAGACAGGGAAACAGCAAAAATAACAAAAGCTCATTAGGGTCTGATGACTTAAATTACTGGTTCTTAGTTTATGCAACCACACGAAGCTTTATTTCTTAGCTTGATGGTCACTAACTGCTCAGGTGAAAGGTCCTTTTCAAAATTCAAAAGAATTAAAAATGAATGAAAGGGTCGTAATGTTCCATGAGAGGTTGTCCACACTAAGCATTCGATCAGGGCGTAATGAGGTTAGATGGCGCCCGGGGGCATGGAGCCAGTTTGTCGCCCCTATGGTTGAGCCTGAGGTCTTTCGGAAGCAATGTACTGTATTGAAGAAGGTACTTGTGACAATGTTGGGACTTTTTTCATCCCTTGTAATGATTCAGCACCTGGGGAATTGTGCCTCCCTTGCCCCTCCTGTCATTGCACCCCTGCATTTGATACATTAAAAGTGACAAACATGGCAAACAAATTGTAATGAATTCTTACATAATTTTGTTATGAGGAAGGCAGGACAAAACCCTTCTAATTTGTTTACTGTGTTATGTTCAACCTTGATTTAATGATTGTAGCTTTTTATTTCTATACGTATTTCAATAATGACAGCATAAGCGAAATTTAAACCAGTCCGGTTGCCACGGTGGGCATTGGTGAGCTCAGCCTTCCAAACTTAAACATGAAACACTATAAATCAGTAAAGATTTTATTACATTTTCAGAATGTCAAGTCCCCTTGTGCAAATTTAAACCCCTTATTCAAAACTTTCTAGTGACAGTTCTGGTTATGCTTCACATCTTTTCACATGACAGTTTCGTTGTGTTAGGTTCTTACCAGTCTGAAAAAGTAAGAAACATGCGAATCGTGAACCTAGCAGTTACAACCATTTGGGTGGGTTTTACGTGACGTGTTTTGCTTGTGTGTGTGAGATTTTTACAGCTGTGGTAAGCGAGTTGCAACACGGTCCTCACGTTGTGCTTTAAAGTCATTATGCCGCAACACATACTATATAGGTGTAGTGTGTTTGCTTTTTTTTGAACATAGATAAGAAAAAACAGATGTGATTCTTACAAAAAAAATGTATACCATGTGTTTTGTCTAATATTTCAATTGTGGCGATTTCAGTTGGTTTGCCTGTGGCCGTTAGTAATCCTGTTCCCGCCAGCCAAGTAGGATTTCAACAATTCCGTGCTATTTAACGCTTTTGCGTCGAAGGCAGCAGCAAATGCAGTAATCGTGGGCACTTCACTAATGATTTAGAATTTTTAATGACGGTACTTTCAGAGCGTCATTTACGGATTTTCGCAAATTGATTAACGGTTTCCGTTTTGTTCCTTGCAACAATGGGTGAGGGGGCCTTACAAGTGGATTAGCCTAGGGCCTCACATCAGTTAATCCGGCCCTGCTTATCGTGCAACTTCAAATGGGAAATGGACAAAACTTTTTCGCCAAGTTACTCTTCAAGTCAAATAACCTATGCGGAAGCGGTAGAAGTTTTGCGCTTCCTCTTCCACAGAAAAAGGACAGCTTCCGTTTCCACATCCCTGGCGAAAACCATACCGGCATTCTAGCATCAGACAGGAGCCACGAATATATCGTGGACTGGCGGTTGATGTGTTAAGCCAGGGTTTCCCAAACTGTGTGCCGCGGCACGTTAGTGTGCCTCGAAAAAGACTGAAGTGTGCCATGAAAGTTTCATACTATGACAAAAAGCTTATAAAATGTTTGGTCCATGTAGCAGTAGGTTTTTGCCATCATAAAATAGGTGTGCTGCAGCCAAATCCAGAAGTTATTAGTGTGCCATGACGAAAAAAGTTTGAAAAGCACTGTGTTAAGCACAGTGTGTCCAGAAAAAAATTATTTAGTACAGTATGATTGACTTTTCTGAGTTGGCTAGTTTTAATTTCAGCATGCCTACCTCAACTTTACATATTTTTGAAAACAAGGCTAATATGTCTTTCATAGCTTTTGTGAAATTGATTTGATAACAATCTTAGGTTACTAGGGTAACATGGGTCATAAACAGGATTTTGATGTACTTGTATCAGGTTTTCTTTCTGTATAAGATTAATTTTTCGTCTATAACTTAGTATTTGATGTCAAACTTTGAGCTTAGTGAAAAGTGTAAATATACATTATTGAAATGAAAATCCTGCTTGTGTGTGTTCCAGTTTACCCAGATGACGTAACATTTGTTTAATCTGATTAAATATATGTTTTTCATGCAAACGTCACTAATACTTAAATTTTCAACAATGGTTATGTCCCATTACTATTATCCACAATTATGGGTATTATATATATTTGGAGAAAACATGCAAAAAAGTTTGCATCTCAAGTTACCCTGTGAGACCAGGGTTATTTTTGGATGCCATCAAGTTTTTTGAAAAAAGGGACTATTAACTTTCAAAATGAAAAAAACTTTGTGTTTTTAGAAACTTTGCATACTTACAAGTCTTTCCATTGTTAGAATGTTTCAAAATAATCTATGGTGCTTTGAAAAAATAAAAACACTTTCAAAATTGTCCCGAGTAACACCGTTTGACAGTATTCAACAGTGACTGAGAAATTGTGTAATGTAAGTGAATATTTGAAATGCTAAGCAATAAGCATATTGACTTGGTTAGTCCCACAGGCAAAACAGCACCATAGAAAAATAAATGTGAGATGCAGTAAACATGTTTTGCAGGCAGGGTAATGTAAGTTTGGTTTTGTGATCTTAATGAAGACAAAAAGTGCTGCAAGTTTGATATAATCGTAAAACAGCAGTCCTGAATCCTCAGATGCTGTGAAAAATTATTTTTGTATAGCCTACAGCTCTGTTTTGCTGTTAAATGAATAAATAGTGTGAATGTTACAATGATAACCTACCAGTAAAAATTATTGCAATGTCATTTCTGGTTTAATTGTCATCCTTGCACATCATGAAAGAAGAACTACAATGTGAATTGTTTACACTTTGAGACCCGGGGTACGATATATTCGTACTTTGAAATCGGCCTAAAACCAGCAGTTGTCAGTTGCCTTACCAACACCCTAGCTCCTCCGCTGATTGCGCTAGAGAGATGTTCAAGGGCTCAAATGAATCGGCTAGTCTTGTAGTCTGCACTCGAAAAAAATTTTTGGTTGGGAGGTGCAGATTTTTTGTGCGTGATGTCATAAGTGAAGTAGTTTTTGGGCCATTTTGCTCATGTTGCCTGGCCTAGGGCCCAACTGCTAGGCCAAAGTATTTTCCTGAAGTTTTCATTGGAAACTAGGCTCAAGTCCAAGTCTTTTGAGCCTTTGATCAACTTTCTAGCATTTCTGGTTCAAAAGTTATGATCTTAAATAAACAAATTAATTAACTAATTAGTCAAATTTTTACTAACTTAGATCATAACTTTTGAACCCGAAACCCTAGCAGGTCATCCAAAGTATCAAAAGACTCAGATTGATGCCTAGTTTCCAATAAAAACTTCAGCAAAAATACTACCATCTAACGGTTGGTGCCCAGGGCCAGGTGAAGTTGGCCAAGGTGGGCAAAAAGTTCTCCACTTATGACGCCACTCACAAAAAACCCGCAACCCCCAAGCAAAAAAATTTTTTCGAGTGCAAACTACAAGACTTGCCCTTCTTTTGACACTTCGAACAGGAGCGGAGACAAAGCCACGTGCGATCCAGCTGTTTTTTTGCGAACCACTTGAATTAACCCAGACGTCAAAGTGTTAATATGTAACACTTGGTACTACATATTGTATGCTTTAACAGCTGTACATGGTAAAATGGTATGTTTGTTTATTTTTAGAAACATCAACAAGTTCTTGGATTTTCTTTTTGTTTCAACAAACCTGATTTATTAACAAAGTGGATCAAGTGTGACAACCAATCTGAATGGAAGCCAATCAAAAAATCCGTAGTATGCATAAAACATTTGAGGATGATTTTAAATTGAAAATGGTAAAAGAATGAAATAAAAAAAGAAATGCACCCAGTTCAACAACACACACAGAAAAATCATGAAGACAACCTTCAGCATTGGCTACTGCTAGCTTGTCAAGAAATACTCTTAGCAGAGAATTTATCAGACTGATAAAAATGAAAGTTTTGAAGTTGGGGATTTGATCAAGTCGTTTCATGATTTGAGCTTTTTGAACTCACCATCTGGTTGCTTGTGTGCGAGAAAACAAGTGCATGGATACTAATTTGCAATGTTGTTTTTAATGAGGAGACAGGATTTTCATCAATGCAAAAAGCCATAAAAGTGGATGAACATTTGCATGTGCCACTTCAGTTTTGCAGTTTCCTAGTCCCATATCCCACTTCCAATCATTCATCATGTTTTTTTTCATGTTAGAAGCGCAAAATTAACACAGTCCAGCATGTGAGAAAAATTTTTTTCATTAAGAAATGTACCCCAAACTGAAACAAAGGAGTTTTCTGAACACTGCAATCAGCTGTTTGAAATATTGTGAAGCGAAATGATTTGTGTTGACATTTTGGTATAATTTAAAGCAAATATGGGCACACTGGTAGCAAAATGTTTGCTCTATTTCACAGAGGTGTGTTGCATTTTGCTTGCTGAAGGTTGTTTGCAAAAGTGTCTGTAATGCTGTAAGTAGATATATATATAGAGAGCATGGCTTACATTTTCCTGAACCCTTACACATTCTAGCTTTAGATTATTTTCAGACTATGCATGATTAAACAAAAGCATGGCAAAGCTTTGAAAAAAATCCCATAAACCACTAGTATCATTACAGCTACTGTTACAGTCATGAAACAAATGTATGTGATCGAGTTTACTTGCATTTTGAAACAAACGAAATCGGCCTGTTAATGGTGGCCTGCAAAATGTGACATATCCGGCCGTATCTTAAGTGCGCCGTGGGTTGGCAGTTTTTATAACTTGCTTAACTACACAAGAATTAAGAATGTGCATAAAGTGTGCAAGAAAACTTTCGTTTTTTAATGTGCGGCTGTTGTATGTACAACTACTATGGGGAGAGTGCAGATTCGGGCTTGTGTGAGCTGTTGTTTGTCATCAATCCACCTGAACTGTCAGTTAATGATTTAGCTTGAAATGATGCACATATTGCAATCACAGGTGTGCGGCTGTGTTAGTGCGCACCCAGAGTTGCCAAATCAAAAAATGATATGGGAAACTAGTGATGCTTCAAATATTCAGCAAAATCAAGCAAGTTGAAATGGGACAGTTTTGAAATTTGGCTCAGAAATTCAATCACACGTCCCAAATTATCTTCAAATGCCCCACTGCTTTGGATGCCTGGGGCTGTCGCCCAGTTCCACCCTTCTGCTTGCCACTGGAGAGTGATTGTGTAGAATTTCATGCCATTGCTTCAGTCTAGCGCATTGTTTGCAACTTCCACAGGCTCTCAATACATATTTGAATTTGTTTTTACTCTCTTCATACTGTCAAATAGAGGTCCACTTTAGGTTTGTGATTATACATCCAGTAAGTAGGCATGCTGCTTATGTTGGGCAGCCTTATGTTTTTGTCCTACATCCTTGCTCCAGGGACATTATGTTTTTATAGTGGACTATCAGGTGTGGCCTCATTTGCTGGTTTTTGATTGCCATGACCATGTTGCAGTATAATTGTTCTAACATGCCATTGTGTTGTTGGTTTTTGTACATAAGGTTGTCAAACAAGGTAATTTCTTCTTGTAAGGGAATTTGTGAGAGCCAGATCTTGCTAGCCTGTTGATATTTTTTGTGTTTTTTGCTGTGTGGCTTTGTTCCACTGAAAATTTTTCTCATGTTTTGGCATGTCATCACGTTTTAGGCTTTGAGTGTATCAGAGTCAACGTCTGATTTTAGTGGCTAGTTCAATGAAGCTTGAGGAACCAAAGAGAACAAGCCCAAAACAAAGAGAACAAGCCCAAAAACAGAAAGCAACATGTACATTACAAAAACATAAGCCTTTCTCAACAACACTGTAGTGTTTTTCTTGTTATTTTTTGTTTGTTTCTCAAAAACATTGCACTTTCTGTTGTTGAATGTCTGCAGAAAAAAAAAACAATACCAAAACATTAACCTTTCACAACAACATTGCAAATTCTCTGCTTCCAACAATTTTGCATTGTTATTGGCTACTTCTATTTTGCAAATGTCTATTTTTGTATATTTGCTTGTGCCAATCGTGTGAAAACACTATAATTACCACCTAAACCACTTTTATTCGCAAGTATCCAGAGAGTCAAATCTGGTTGTTCAACAAAAGTAACAGTGTAAGACAGGCTGGTAACCAGGTTTTAAGTTTTAGTGAGGCAAAAAGCATTGTTAGGGGAAAAAATTTTGGTTTTATGATATGTTTAAAGCGAATTTTTCTGGGCACAACAAAATTTAGGGCACTTCCCCTGAATGCCCCCCACCATGGTTATGGGCCTGGTGTAAGTCATGAATAGGTGGTTGATTTATGGTACCATGGGACACAGTACAGTAAACCTCGGTTAATCCGGATCTTCGCCAAAACCGGATAAAACTGGTGGTACGGATGATTTCTTACGTTTTTTATAAAAATCATCGGTTTATCCGGATGTTTTAATCCGGCCGCAACTGCACCCAACATTCGACTAATCGTAGAGACGATTATCACGTTGAACATAACGTTGAAGGCACGCCGCCGCACCATGGTTTCAGTCTACTGATCAGTGTTGAGTTTGCGTGTGAAGTGTAGAGCATTATCCCTGAGCGTATTGTACTCGGTAAGATGTTTTGAGGGCATTACCTTCCAAATAGAGTAACTGCTTAAGGACCAGTCAGAAAAATCTCTGCGTTAGAACAATATCACAGATTTTTTCCCAGTAAAGTAATCTAAAATTATGAACTTAAGATTGTTCATAACTGCCTGGATATGGCGGTTACTAATCTGATGTAATCTGGTACACCATTGTAAATACATCGATAAATTCGTTTTGCTTCTGCGAAAATCTGCTGTTGTGTCGCAAATGTGTTCAATTTAAACGATTCTCACCAATATCTCAATACCGAAATGACTTCAGGCTAGAAACAACCATCTTCGGTTAATCCGGATCTTCGCCTGAACCGGATAAAATCGTCGGTCAAATCGAATCCGAATTAACCGAGGTTTACTGTATATTGCCATGACAGTCACGATCATTCCTCTTGTCTGTCTCGTTTGCTTAAAGTACATCCGGTGTGCTGAACAGCTCTTTGAAATGAATTTTGCTGTTTGTCCGACATATTCTTGATTGCATACTGCACAATCACAACATGAATACCTTAGTTTACATATGTCAGGTTTTGATGTAACAGGAAAGATATGTTTTTTGTCAGGATTTCTGAACCAGTTGAGACCATAGATTTGTTGTGCTTTCCATGGCAATCACCAATTGCAAACTATTTGCAAGGACCTGATGAATCTTTGGTTTGATTTTTGTCTTAACGCAAGGTGCTTGCTTAGTGTTCAGCGAACTGTGGTAGTTTTTTTGTAGTTAATTTTTACCAATAGTAGTTTTATTGGTGCTAAGGGGATACTATATTTACATTTCCAAAATAAACAGTACCATCTTATTCAAATTTTTTTCTTTGATAAAGTTAGCAGGTGGGGAAAGCATGCAGCCCAAACCTTCAGTACATCTTTCTTGTCAGTGTCACATATCTGGGAGTACACTTGCAGTCTTCGTATTTTGATGCTGTTGCTATTATTGCAACCACTTGAGCTAGAGCGCAAATATGCAGTATAGCACTAACACGAGAATTGAGCACGTTTGCTAACGTTCGAGAGGAAATTTGCTAGTTGTGACGAGAGCGTTCTTTGTTAACAATGAAATTTATATGGCGTTTCTACTAATTCTCAAGCGCAAGGTGTATCTGGTAAAACGAATAATCTACCCAAACACTATTGCGCGGAGCCCAATGCAGCTGCATCGGCTTAAGGCCGGCCCTGGCTGTGGTTTAGAAAAAGAAATGGATGTTGTACTCAACCTGCACAGTTGAAAATGACGCAAATATTCAGTTCTAGTTTTGAAGCACACAAGTCTAGTTTCAAATTAAACTGGTTTCGTCTATTCACATCTAAAACATAAAACCAGTTGGGAGACCTAAAAAGTCTTCAAGTCGTTCAGAATAGGGCCAACGGATTGCCAAATTAATTCGAGCTTTGAGGGGTTGCTGAAAAGCAATACGTTAATGCACGAAAAGATTATAAGCTTCCCAAACGATTGTGGTGTCTACTAGTGAGGGTTTCATAAACCATCATTGATCGAAAGAGCAAATATTGTCAAACTCATTTTTCTATGCCCTTGGTGGTGGTTAGTGTAAATAGTGTTTGTTTGAAATCGTTAGTATGTAACATGTTACTGTTTAATCTGTCGGTTGATTGTTGCGCATATAAAGATTAATTGTGAAATGGAAAAACAGTAAGGGATGGATTTCGCAACGATTAAGATAAAAAAAAAGGATTTTTCCAACTCAGATGCGTTTCATTCAAATCACGTGTTTGGTTGATCTCTACAATGTTTTGTGTATGTTTCCCATAAGTTTTTTCAATTGTTAATGCTACAGAGTTTTGACGAAAAGCTTTTTTAACGTGTCAATTCATTATTGAAAATGTCTGTGGCTTGGAAATTTTTCGATGTGGAATCCAGCGAATAAATGTTTCAATATCACACGTGAAAACGAGTTGTAATTCCGATCAAACAAAGCACTTTTTCATTTACACTTTGATTGTGAAAGGTTCCTGCATTATCCCAGAGGTGAAAGGGGTATAATCATTACTTTGCCTTTGTGTTTCAATGTGTTTATTCCATATATTTGTAACTTTTCTCCGTTTTCAAGTAGCATAAAACAATATACATAACGGTTTTGCGTTTGCTTTTTTTCAAAGTTGTTCAGAAATGTTACAATTCTGTTCAAAGATATTTCTTATGTGATGTTTACACAGGTTCCATTTGATATCGAAAGTACCTCAGCCACGGGTGAACAGTTAGAAAGCTGTATCAAATTAAGCAACGAAACTTCAAAAACAGGTAATGAATAAGGTCTGTAAAAGTTGTTGCTGTATATGGAATCTGTTAGTGATTCAGTTAAATTTTGTGCAAATGTGTAGCTCCCCGCAAGTTATGTGCGCATTGCGTCACATGCCCAAAACTGCGCAATCGGGAAGTACGTCAATAATGTGTTGGTGCACAAGCAACAATAGAGAGAACCTGTGTGAGGGAGGAATCTCTATTGTTATTTGCCCGTTGCACTTGCAGACTTATTATTTTCTCTTACGTGTTCGCATCACGCATATGTAGCTGCAATAATCTTCGAAAAATCTTTAAAACGTTTTGCTACAGAAAGGTAAAGAGTTAGGATCATTAAATGTATCTCGAAAATTTGGAGCTATTGCCAAATGCTAAAAAGTGCATGACGATTGCTGAAGACGATCACAAGATTCCGAACGCTGGCTCAAAAGGTTCAGCTTGGAGTTAAAAAAATCAAGTTATTTTTTGCATTTTCTGTAGATCAGCGTGGTCCAACTACTTTGACCTACGGGCCATTTTACAAAAACGTGACAACTCGCGGGCCACTTTCAATAAAATGATGTATAAAACAACAGATTCACAACATTTAAAACTAACAAAGGGAAGAGAATTGAGTGTGTCATTAAGCAATAGCGGTTTATTACAAATCTCTATCAGTGGGATGCCTTTGGTCGAGGCTTCTCTGACAATATAGATCAGGGATGTCCAACCAGTCAGAGACCAAGAGCCATATTTCTTACCGTGTTTACGCAAAGAGTCACGTGATACACATGGGCACACTTGAACATCACCCCATCCCTTCCTCACTCACACACATACCTTTGCTCAGGTAGATTTATTGTAAATACACACACCAACATGACCACAGAACGTAACAAGCCATTTCTTGTTAATGTTATGCATGTTATTTTGTGGGACTTCTGGTAGTTACGTAAGAGCCACGTGAATCCATGCAAAGAGCCGCATGCGGCTCGCAAGCCGTGGTCAGAGTTGTAAACGGGCCTCATTTTGAAGCCCTAAACCGAAATCACAAGCCCGAACCTGGCCCGAGCCCGACATTTATTTTTGAAGCCCGATTTACGCCCGAAAGGTAAATTTAACGAGTGAGTCAAGATATGCGCAACTGCGGGTGTCAAAATACGTAGTGTACGGGTATAGCTGCAGGTACACGGTTTTATCACACTCAAAATAGAAACCACATTGACCAAAACATTGTCTTTTAAGCACAAACTTAGCTTGTTGGTGAACGATAATATTGTGGAATGAAATGTTTTTCAAGAAAAAAGTAAACTATCTCGAAACTATCCACGATGGCGCTATAGGCATAAACGAAACTATGAACGATGTCGCTGTAGACATGAAAAAACGGTTTGTAGGTCATCGTTTCTTAAAACAAGCCAAGAATCGCGTAAGTGATTGATCTCTTAAACGCAATGCCATCGCGGGCTAATTTCCTCACCTTCTCAAAAAGAGTTTGAGACTAATCCGAGCAGAGAACAAAAGAACGCAAATGTGTTTGCAAATGGAATTAGCTGAAGAAAATCACTTCACTCACAGAAGACAGCCCAGTGAGCACAACAATATACCTAACCAAAGAAAAAAATCGTTACTCTAAATCAGGGGTCTCCAAACTTTTTTGTCCGAGGGCCGCATAAGCTATTACGCCACATGTCGAGGGCCGGACATCTTACGTAATGTGATTAGTTTTGTGATATGCTACATTCTACCGAATCAAGAAATGTTTCAAAAATATAATATTTTTTCATTATTGACAAAACGGATTCGCGGGCCGTAGTTTGGAGACCCCTGCTCTAAATGTTATAAAAAAGTTACGTATGCAGGCCCGAAATCGGCCCGAAACATTTTAACAAACTTAAGCCCGAACCGGCCCGACTTACAACTCTACGCGGGTTGGCCGCCCCTGCTATAGTACCTTCATCAATACCTGGTGCAAGTCAGAGACTTTGGTTCGGTGTTTCGTCTGCCATTCCATTTTTGTTTCTAGATTTGACTTGCTTCATCGTAGAAAATGTACTCACACTGCATGTGTTCTCAAACATGGAGTGCATTTTTAGCGCGAAATATTTTAGTTTAACTCACAGAAGCTCTCTGCAGTCTCTAACACTGTTGGGGTTGCACGTACATTTTAATTAAAAGATGTTATGCTTGTTCTAATTAAAATTACCTATTGCAGGGATGGGCAATTAATTTTACTCGAGGGCCACTTCGACAAAGCCGCGTTTAGCGGATAGATAGACAGATTTATTTGGCGGTACTGAGTTCATTACGCCAGATCCACTCTTGAAGACAACGAACGCCGGGGTAACGAAAAAACAAGAGAGGTCATCCAGACCGGTGCCCCTGCGAAGGGTTGGCGGCGGGCCGTACCTTCTGATTTGATCGTAAAATAAAGAAACAAAACGAAATGTTATACAGAAAAGGTATTGTTCTTGTGCAAGTGCATTTTATCCAGCGCAAGCAATTCCGTGAGACAAATGTAACCTCACACGCTTTTCAGCAAACTTCACGATTGAAGATTTTCCTGAATGCTTCCGCGGGCCACTGAAAACGCTGTGGCGGGCCACATGCGACCCGCCGGCCTGTAGTTGGGCCACACTGATTTAGATTTTGAAGCATTTACGAGGAGTTATTGTTGTTTTACGTTTCCTGAGACGAATGTTTGCGTGAAGACTAAATAGCACATTATTGCACAAACGCAACAATTCACCCTGTCAAAAGTATTAACATGGAGTGCTAGCCAACAGCACTTACATTCACTTATAAGAAAGTTTCGTTTTACAAACTATATATCTGCAGCTCAAAGCTAAAAATGTGGAAGACTATGACTTTTAAAAATATGGATTTATGCAAGACAAACGCTTACATGATTTTTAACTAAAAGGTGACGAACTGAAAACAACAATTTTTGCATTTCATGTGCATAAGTCTTTGAAAATGTTATATTTAAACCAGGGATCGGCAACATTTTGCTAAATGTGTGCCGAGTCTACTGACTTAAAGATTTTAAATCATGCAGTGTGCCAACAGCATACGTATTTTTATACAGTGTGCCAACAGCATACGTATTTTTATACAAGTCAAGGTCAGTATACCTTCTGTGTGAATCATAACGAAATCGAAATGTTAAACCTAGAGCTTCTGCGTGCCATTGGAAAATTGCTTTGCGTGCCAAATGTGCACGCGTGGCGTAAGTTGCCGGCCCCTGTTTCAGACTCTTAAATGTTACATTTAAGACTTCGCATTGCAGAGGAAACTTCTTCCGGCTTTTTCGCAAATGTCTAACATAACCTCTATAGAGCAAGCCATTCACCAAAGCTTCGTTCATTTAACAAAAACAATAACCAAAGAAACTCCTACAAGTAACCGTTTAGAAAACAGCAGCAAAACGTTAAATCGTGCAAAACCTTCAAGTCCTTCCCCGTTTTCCTCCACGCAATTCTTCGCAACACAATAAATGTGGAATTCACAATGAAAACAAGCCATTTGCAATGGGAAGTGTAAAACATTCGGGTGTTAAAAGTCATGTTTTAAAAACAGAACACAGAAGAAAAACAGCTCTTCAGACAACAACGATGACCAACATAACACGCGCAAGATTTGCTGAAAAGAAGCATCACTAGTCTATTGGACAGTGTTTGACCAGAAATTTGACATCGATGAAGCACAAAGCATCTGCACGAGGAGCAAAACAACTTTGTTGTCATGAGTGCGGAAAACACTTTATGCATAACTCGCATTTCACCAAACACATGGGAATTCATGAAGGAAGAAAGCGTTACTGTTCCCAGGAGTGGAAAAAGATTTTCACAGGATGACCACCTGACCAGGCACATGAGGACACATGCTGGGGGAAAACCCTTTTGTTGTCAGGTGTGTGAGAAAAGGTTTTCTGATGCAAGCAAACTGGCGAAGGACAAACGAGCACACACTGGGGAGAAACCTTATTGCTGCCAGGCGTGTTGCGAAAAGTTTTCCGATGCCAGCAGTTTGGCAAGACACAAGCGAACACACACCGGGATAAAACATGTTTGTTGCCAGGTGTGTGAGAAAAGATTTTTCAATGCCAACAATTTGTCAAGACACAAGCGAACACACACTGGGGAGAAACTTTATTGTTGCCAGGTGTGTGAGAAAAGATTTTCCACTGCCAGCAATTTGTCAAGACACAAGCGAACACACACTGGGGAGAAACCTTATTGTTGCCAGGCGTGTGAGAAAAGATTTTCCACTGCCAGCAGTTTGGCAAGACACAAGCGAACACACACCGGGATAAAACATGTTTGTTGCCAGGTGTGTGAGAAAAGATTTTTCAATGCCAACAATTTG